>Ga0214543_1002195_pt1 | contig 38483 bp, 17 predicted proteins | sample CNSS2metaG_FD_160094 | JGI IMG/M metagenome (GOLD analysis project Ga0214543, IMG submission 160094) | Root nodule microbial communities from cowpea collected in UCLA plant growth center, Los Angeles, California, USA - CNSS2 | ecosystem: Host-associated > Plants > Roots > Nodule | place: USA...
ATATAAAGTATTCGCATGACAAGTTTGTCATTTCTCTAAGTTATATTATTATCTATGTGTAAGAGATATGTTCATATTTTGTAATATATATATCGATATTTTTCTTTGCTTATTTTATTTTTCATTTCAATGAGATACAAATATTCACCAATATAATTATTTATATAATGTATTTTCCTATTTTCATTTGCTTATATACTAATTAATGTGTTAATGTAATAAATGTTTAAACTGTTTATGATCTATGAAAAAATATTAATATCTAAACTCTATAAAAGTCGACAAATATTTTCATTTTACTGTACATATATCTAAAATATTTGAACAAACAAATTCAGATCAACCATATAGAAATAAACATGGTTAAAGATGAAACTCTAGTAAAGATATAATTCAAAGGCATTTCAAAAGGGACAAAAGTAATACAAGGCATCAAATATGGATAATGGATAGAAATGTATAAATGTAATTTATTTTATATACAATTTTAAATACTAAAAAGTAAATCATATTATCTAGATAAAAGTTAAAAGCTTTTTTTAATAAATTTTTTATTATAAAAAATATAAGAATTAAAAAAATGTATGATATTTTGTATTTTCCATATTTATTATTTTTATATTTTTACTCATATTGACTTAAATATTAACAAGTCATTGTATTCTTGGTCTTTCAGTTTTGTTCCATATCTTATTGACTTGACATCAATTTGAAGATCATCAACTGACTTGGTCTAAATTATTGTCAAATTCACTTTTTTGTTGTCACACGAAAGTTATTCATTTATTAGTATAAATAGTGTTATTTATCCTATAACATTAATTACAAATTTGTATCATGTAAGCAATGTTTTTCAATTAATTACAAAACAGTTTTTTAGATGATTTATTTAATGTCCATGAAGTTATTTTTATGGGTGATAATTAAGTTATTTCTTAGCCGGTAAAGATTGAAATTATTTAGTTTTTAGTCAACATTAACCAACACAAATATTTTTTTCAACATAAATTAGGATTTTTAATTAATACCTATAATATAATTGAAATTACGTTTATATTTTTATAGATAATAATTAATTTCTCCATCATTATTAAAATCATTACATTTCTCTTTTTAATTGTATAGAAAGAAAGGTAATAATAACACAATTAACTTTCTAGTGAAAGTTTACTGAATTATCATGCATATTTATGAAAAAGAAAATGTTTCACCTTTTTTTTCTCTTCACTAGTTTTATATGAATAATATTTATATTTTTGTATTTTAATTTACTTTTTCTACTCTTTGCCATCATTTCTCACCAACCGAACATATCCCAAAAGTATTATTCTTTCTCCGATTCTATAGTGTTCTTGATGACATATATTTCCGTTCTAAGTATGTTTTTTGTTTGTAATTAAGCTCGTAAAAAAGCATCCATGATAACCTTCACTGTTGTTGAAATCAAATAAGAAAATGAGTAAACATTTGTTATACAGATTTATACCAACACGTGAGAGAAATGGGGTTGGTGAAGAGGTATAGGTATCTAAAGTAACCAATAGGAAGAGTACATGTGGCAGCCCAAATCCTAGTAAGCATCAATCCCTTAAGTATCTTTCAGTTCTTTATGTAAAAGTTATAACCCTTCGCAATTTGTCCACTTGTGTCTGCTACCAGTACATATTTTGCAGTTTATAAACAAATATTCACCTTTCATTCAATCCTTTATTTAATTCTTCAGTTTTATAATTTTAATGTAAACCGACAGAACTTTTTGAAGGTTTGATGCAACCTTTATATTTTCTTTTCTTTAATATTTAGAAAAAAAAATGAATAATTTAAATGAATTGAATATTAATAACTCATAATTCATAAAGGTCAAGGAAGTTTCAAAAAAATAAAAATAATTTATAGAAGCATTTACAACTCACCAACCGATAAAATCTTCACAATCAGCCACCAGACTGAAACACACACCTTAAATGTGTCTGTTCCTCACTGAAATCACTAATGTGTAATCCTTATCAGAAAACCCTTACACATCAACACTGGATCATTTTTGTGTGGGTAATCTATGAATAAAATATAAATAAAATATTGTAAGAGTGAGAAATTATTCAATGTTCAATCAAGATTAAAGTTTGACGTTAGATAAAAAATATATTAAATATTATTATGTATTTTTAATGTATACATTATACATTTATATATTTATATTGTAATATTTTATAAGTTGATAGTTATAAATAAAAAGCGAATTTATTAATTTTTATTATATTTTTTGTTGTTTTATTGTCATTTATCTTATATTGAGAGGCTGCAAATATACATAAAAATAATGTTTGTCAGATTTACCTGATTACTTATCTTTATTGATAATTTTTTAATGAATTGTTTTAAGACTTTATTTATTAAAAATAATTTCATAATCTTTTAAATGTATCTCTTTAAAAAGGCTCAACAGTTATGATAGGTGAAATAAGCAACATCTTTTAAGCAAAATGGAAAGCAATAAACAAATTGATGAAATCTTAAAAGCCACATAATCAAAGCTCGTATATTTTGACTTTTTTTCTTATGGACCTTGTACCTTCTATTAGTTTTGTATGGTATATATACACACACAGAACCTTATATAGTTTTTTTAAGAACATTTTTAACCATTAATATTATCATTGGATATAAATCTAAGTTTTCTCCTTACTTTAGGTGCATCTTACCAAGTTTTTTTGGACCTAGCTTTTACATTCCATAATTATCTATGTTTCTATTTTCTTTTCTCTTCATGCCATGCTATGCTATGTGGTTACTTTAGCTTCTGAATTCCTCAATACATGTTTGATTTATTCTCTATAATCTTCTTAAGGGTTTAGTAGTGCATTAATTATACAAAGAAAATGGAGTAAAATTAGTAGAAGAAATTTTTAATTATTAAGATTCTATATAAGAAGTTAAAATTTGTAGAAGAAAAGGTACAATAGACTCTTCATTTTTTTGTGATTTAATAGTATTTTTTATACTTTATTTTAGAAAAAAAATATAATAAATTTTGATATTGAGTAAATATATAAAACTTTTGTTCTCTTTTTCTATTGTCATTTTCTTTTAGTAATTGATTGTAATCACACTATTCTTATACTTCCTTGTTAAAACCAGTCCGATATTTTCATATATATAATATTTTATAACAGGTTTTCTATATATTTTTTTTTTCAAAAAACCGAAACACTGCATAAAACGTCATAAATATAGGAAATAAAATTAATTAAATGTTTTTGTTGAAAGTTAATAATTTGAAACCATTCCTTCAAAATTTTATAATTAACAATTGTTAACAAATAGTCAATATATTTTAATTTACTCTATTTTTTAAATTCCTGAAAGGCATTTATAAATATGTTTAGCTTAGTGGACCAGAATAATGATATTACATAAAAAGAAGTTTACAATTCATGATATTAATATCATATGTTTATTTCGATATAATTTCAAATCAAGTACTTTTTATTTTTTTTCTTAATATTTAATACTGTATTTTTAATTAACGGTGGACATAAATGAAAAATATTCTGGTGTTAGAAATTTTGGAGAGCAAGACAAGTTTCGCACAGCAACAGCTTAATTTTTTAGTATTTTTTTATTCTATTGTTTGTCATTGGGAAGTATCGGTGTTTTGAGTGGAGTACTTGTTAAAGACTCTGCTAATTCATCATAATCTAACCTTTTTTTTTTCTAGTTGGGGGTGAACTTCATCTCTATCAAGGGATTTCCACTTCAAAATCGTTGTATTTCTTAGTTTTTGTTCTCTATTTTTGTGATATATTTGTTAGTTGTTCTTTTATTTGTACATTCTGACAAGTTTAGAAAAATTAGTTTGGGAGCATTATTATTTTATTCCTTTTACAGTGCCTGTTAAAAGATATATTGTAAAAGATATGATGGTGTTTGATCGACCTGTATCCATCATGTATGTGTTGTGCAATAAATGTTTATGCTGTAAAGTGCTTAATTTGAAACGTGGTTAATAAAATTTCCGAAAAGCCCGCAAAAAACAGAGAGGCCATAGATAGAACCTAGGTAGCTACATTCTGACATACATACATATATATATATATACACCCATACACAAACCAAGAAAATCCATTAAAAATTATCTGTTCCATTGGATAGTTAATTATCATGGCTGGGGGAGGGTTTGCATCGGGTTCAGGAGATGTCCAATTTGAGGCAAAGATCACGTATGCTGTCGTAATATCCTGCATTATGGCTGCTACCGGTGGTTTGATGTTTGGTTATGACATTGGAATTTCAGGTACGCATGGTACATACATAGTGGTTGGTTAGTAATGCAGAGTTATTGTTGTAGTTTTTGATTTGAAAATGGTTTGTGAAATGCATATGAATGCAGGTGGTGTGACATCCATGCCTAGCTTTCTAGAACATTTTTTTCCGGAGGTATACAAAAGGATACAGGAGCATGGAGTGGACAGTAACTACTGCAAATATGACAATCAAAGTCTTCAACTGTTCACATCCTCTCTCTACCTTGCTGCATTGGTAGCTACTTTGTTTGCCTCCAGTGTCACCAGAAAGCTAGGCCGCAAACGCACTATGTTGATTGCTGGGCTTTTCTTTATTGTTGGAACTGTCTTCAACTCTGTAGCAAATACCTTGCTGCTGCTAATATTTGGGAGGCTATTGCTTGGTTGTGGTGTTGGTTTCGCCAATCAGGTCCTTAATATGCATTCCTTTTCGTGCGATGCAAGTGTTTTTCGAGTATAGTAATGTTGCTGATTCTTCACTGATTTTGATTTTCACAACAGGCAGTGCCGGTGTTTCTTTCTGAGATTGCCCCCACAAGAATCCGTGGAGCGCTTAACATCTTGTTCCAGCTTGATATCACCATTGGGATTCTCGTAGCAAACATTGTCAACTACTTTACTGCACAGTAACTTCAATGATCCTTATTACTGATCTTAATTTGCAGGCGCAGGGATTGATTAATGTATTTAACTGGGAAATGCAGGATTAAAGGCGGGTATGGGTGGAGGATATCGTTGGCTTTGGCAGGGGTTCCAGCACTGATGCTAACGATTGGGTCCCTGCTGGTGCATGACACTCCCAACAGTCTTATTGAGAGGGGTTTGGAGGATGAAGGGAAGGCTGTGCTGAAGAAGATTCGTGGTGTGGAAACTGTTGAGCCAGAGTTTCAGGAGATCCTTAAAGCCAGTAGAGTGGCTAAAACGGTCAAGAATCCTTTGAAGAGCCTCATCAAGCGTCACAACCGTCCCCCATTGATCATTGCCGTTATGTTGCAGGTCACACACCTAACTTATATGTTTAAATGCCTCAAAGAGTCCTACACTACTATACTTTCATATGGTTTGTTAATTAATTCATATTTTGACTTTTGCATTTAACATATATTTGTTGTGTGTAGGTGTTCCAACAATTCACGGGCATCAATGCGATCATGTTCTATGCTCCAGTGTTGTTCAGCACCTTGGGCTTTAAAAGTGGGGCTTCCCTGTACTCAGCAGTGATCACAGGAGCCGTGAATGTGTTGTCGACCTTAGTGTCTGTGTACTTGGTGGACAAAGTTGGTCGGAGGGTATTGTTGTTGGAAGCATGTGTGCAAATGTTTGTGTCTCAGGTGGTGATTGGGATAGTGCTAGGGTTGAAGGTCCAAGATTTCTCAGATAGCTTGAACGAAGGGCTTGGGGTGTTGGTGGTGGTGATGGTGTGCACATTTGTGTCATCTTTTGCATGGTCTTGGGGTCCACTCGGATGGCTGATTCCTAGTGAAACGTTCCCCCTAGAGGCTAGATCGGCAGGGCAAAGTGTGACAGTGTTTGTGAATATGCTCTTCACATTCATCATTGCACAGGGTTTCTTGTCCATGATGTGCCACTTCAAGTTCGGCATCTTCTTCTTCTTCTCGGCTTGGGTGCTTCTCATGTCATTATTCACACTCTTTCTAGTTCCAGAGACCAAGAATATACCCATTGAAGAGATGACAGACAAAGTTTGGAGAAACCATTGGTTCTGGAAGAGTTTTATGGAAGATTGATTCCAGGGCCATAATTAACATATATACACACACGCACACACCTATTATATATACACAAGCACACCAATAGTTTTAACATGCCATAACCTAAGTCAAGACTGAGAGAATCAAAATTAAATGAAAAATAGAGGAGTTATCACAACTGTATAGTGAAGAAAAACTATGAAAAGAAAAAACTTCTTACTTACAAAATTGACTTTGTACTATAGTTGAGTTTATGAGTTAATTATTTAAAAAAAAAAGGCTAACATTCCTTATTATAAGACGATTATTTCTAATTAATTAAATAAAGGAAAATAATGTAACTTAAAAAAATTACTTTATCTTTTCAAAACAAACAACACTGTTTTTCTGTCTATTATTTTTTATTAAAAAAAATTATAAGACTAAGTCAATTATTTTTATTCAAAAAATGGTTATTATTTTTATATTTTAAATTTTTTTAGTAATGAATATTTAAAAAAATATATATTTGTGCGCTGATATTTTTTAGTTTTGAATTTTAGCATCCATTAAGTGTTTTTCTTAAATATATTTTATGTTTTATTATGAACTACTGGATATCAAATAAATGCGATCGAATATATGTAATATCCTTGAACCACATACTGAGTAAAAACCTTGTATAATATTATATGTTTTGAAGTATTTCTAAAAACAAATTCATTATAATTAACTAGGGGTTAAATTTCTATATCTAAAGACTTACCCTAATCATATGTTAAATTTATCAAACTGATGATTCGAAATAGGTTTGTTTAGATGAATCACTTAAAAACTTTCACTTATTTTACTTGTAAATATCTAAAAAAAAGTACTATTTTTGGGATTTAATATAAGTCTTTCAAGACTTAAAGGGGTTCTAACAAAAAAGATGAATACTAAGATTTAGTAATAATTATGAGATGAAATATACAACTCACATAATTCCTGACATCCAATAATATTGTATTCCTTAGAGTAGAGCCCAATTGTATAATAAAATAGTTTAGATGCCTAAACCCACAAGGTCCAATTTTAGTTCACATATGCCTCATTTACACCGGAGAAAGCAATCCATCTATCTTCGTATTTACTTGAATAAGATCAATAATAACAAAATCTTGAATAAATAGTTATTTTATACTTTCTTATATCTTTTATTATAAAAGGAAGAACTTATAGAGCATGTATGTTAACATCTCCATCAGTATGGTTTGAATTAATAATATTTTTTTAAAAAGATTTTATTAACAAAGAAACAAGAGAAAAAAAGAAAGAAATAAAAAATATGAGAAATCACACCAAATTTATAATAAAATCACATCCATATATAATAAAAATATTACATATTATGAAAAAATCTAATATTTTTTTACAAAAATCATTTGAACTCTATATAAAAAGAAAAAAATTCTTAACATATTAAAAATTTTATCATAATTTCACATAAAAAAAAAATTTAATTTTAGAATGTGTTGTTATTGAAGAATTTAATATTAAAATTTATTTTAGTCTACAAACATGCATGTATCTTTATTATCACTTTGGGATAGAGTTCTTACATAACCTAACTTCTTTAAAAAGGAAAGCAACATGAGTCACATATCTTTTATTTTCTGAACTTCAATATATGTTAGATAATGATAAAAAATATTTATGATAATTACATTAAATTATTATATCATAGTAAATAAAATTTATTCATATAATTATAGTGATAAAATTACATGTATGATAATGAGTTAAAAATAAAAATAATTATATGAAAAATATGAAAACAATATTCTTCATGATAAAAGTAAACAACAAATAAAAATATTAGAAAAATGATAAAATAGAAACAATTAAATAAAATCACACAAAAGAAAATAAATATATATTTAAGGGTATGATAAGATAAAAAATAATTTAGAAATATAAGAAAACTTTTCAAATGCCAAGTCAAATGGTTGAAAAATAATACAAATTATTTTAACGAATAGGGCGAAGATGGAGACGGGATAAATATATACATCTTCATCCCTAATTAAAAAAAGTGAGTATTCTCCATACTCATTATATCTATACCCAACCAATGCAGGAATTCTCTCTAAAGAAAAGAACGAATTCAAATAATATCGACGAAGCCGGATTTATTTATAGTCTTTATAAGAGTTGAAACTTGTTGTGTAATGATAAAAAATATCTATTTTTAAAACATCGTTTAAAATCAATATACTTTAAAAATTACCATCCTATTGATGTATATATAGATGTTTTTCTTTTCTGTTTTTTATCTGATGTATATAAAATTATTTATACAAATAAATGTCAAAAATATATCATATAAAATTATTCATTTAAACCTAATTTTTTGAAATAGAGTATCATAAACTTTTATACGTCATTCTAACAATTCAATACATGAATTGAGTCCAGCAAACTTCATATTTGGTTTGATGACGACAACTTCCTATATATTTTTGTGTTAAATTTTGATTCTAAACAGAGACAAGGCTCCAACTACTCGATCTAACCTTTTATGAACGAAAGAAAATAAAATGTTATAAAAGAGATGAAATATGGAATCCAATAAAAGTATGAAGCATTATCTAAACGTAAGCTACATTGCGGGAAAAAAGTGTGTGCCAATCATCAACAAGATTCTCTTCTTGTGAACAATGTATTTGAATATTGAATAAATTTATTTTTTGCTTATAAACTGTTCATTCCAATATCTTAAATTTTCTTCTTCATCACATTTCAGAATTGAATAATAATAACAGGGCAGTGACCAATCGTGATGTCCAACCAATATCTAAGTTTTATAAATACATGAATCATCTTCCCCTTACATTCAACCTCATGCATGCATCTTTCATGGCCCTCCACATATTCTTTTGGAGCTAAGGATCCATTTTCTTTTTCTATTTCTCTTATATGAAAAATATAAATGCAAAATGATGTATAAATCTTGATTTAGCGTGATAATAGAATATGACACTAGTATTTTGACACCATATATCTTTTACTATCATTTGATATTATTCTTCGTTATTATTTACTTTCTCCTTTTTCTAAAAATATAAAAATTAAGTTTTATTAAGACTATTATAGACTTATAAAAATTGTCAATCGAATGATATTAAAGAAACTTTCTTTAATAGATTAATGATTACAATTTCCTCTTTTACTTAACTATCACTCATTCTCACACCATAACTACCCCTTATTTTTTTTTTTCAACATAATATTTCTCATTTTATTTCATATTTATACTTCTTTAAAATGTAATTGATTTGCCAAATCATCCGCTACAAAACGAAAACATTGTTGAGATTCTTTTATACACCATGTTGAAATTTTAATTTCGATAATGAATATATCTTTGAGCATGTAGAAAAGTTATGTTGAATAAATTATGTTGGTGGGTGAGGCTGTGCAAGTACACTGTGCACCCTTTCAATTAAAAAAAAAAAAAAGATAAGTATTTTTTCTTAAATTGCAAATTTATTTTCTTCTTTACTTTTATATTTGAACTCACTGCTTTTTCTTTTTATAACTTTTCCCGATTTACTTAAGATCCTTGATAGGTCATGTAGACTATGTGCATTTGAATTACATGTTTTATTGTTGATTTGCTTAAAATCTCTCATGATATGATTTTACTTTTCATAAAAAAAAATGATGTTACTAAAATTTTATAGTTGACATTGGATTGAATCTAGATTGATTGATGAGATGTATCTAAAATTTAATAAATGACACTGTCTTGAATCTAAATTGATTTGATGATATTTTGAAATATTTAATTCTTAATTTAAAGGTTGATATAAGAAATTAGTGAATTATAATTAAGAAAAATAATTATGATCTTTAAATATAGGCTTAAATACTTGTCTGGTCCTCATTTTTGTAGTGTTTGTTGCAGATGGTTCTCACATTGACATAATATTTTAAATGGTCCTCATTTTTACCGAATGTTTAAAATTGTCCTCATTTTCGCAATTTGTGTTTTATTTGGTCCTTTTATGTAACACCGTTTAAATCATTAACGGAGTATTGTACATGTGGCACAGTTTGTATTAGAGTGTGGTGCGGTAAAGTAATACCCCACTGAACCCCACCTACAAACAAATCTCACAATAAAATTACGAAAACCTTAACTCACGAGCAAACACAACCCAGAAAACTCTAAACTCACTCACCTAATGATGATTAACTGAAAAATTGAAATGAAGTGTGTAACTGCAATCCAATGATGAAATGACAAGTATTAGCTGCTTCCTCTACAAATCCGAGCTCAAGAAAGACGAAGATGAAGAAATTTTCCTAATTGCAAAATTTTCTCTAAATTGAAAAATTAACGTTAATTAGTCACATGTACAGTACACGTAACACACCCTAATACAAACCGTACCACCTATACAATGCTCCGTTAATGATTTAAACGGCGCTACAGAAAAAGACAAAATAAAACACGAATTGCGAAAATGAGGACTATTTTAAACATTTGGTTAAAATGATGACTATTTTAAACATTCCGTTAAAATGATGACCATCCGCAACAAACATTACGAAAATAAGGACAAAAAATTGTATTTAAGCCTTAAATATATGTTAAATGTCCAATACATAATAAATAGAATAATTGAAATGTATTATATATAAAAAGGTTTTCAGAAGTTATAGTATTTAAATATCTCTGAACACAAAATTTAACTAAACATTTATCCCATAAGACAGTAAAGCTTTGTAATAAAACTTTTAAACAAAATTATTTGAGATATCATATTGAAAAAGAAAATGATATTTGAAGTTTAATAACTTGAAATAATGTTAAAAAAATGCAAGATATAAGCTTGTACAAAGATATTTAAAAAAAAAATTGAAATACATCCAATGAAAGCTGACAAATACTTCAAAAGTTAAAAGAATGTTTCATAAAGTGGAGAATGACTTTTGAATTTCAAATAAAGAATGAGAAAAATAAATAGTATAATTTGAAAGTAAAAAAAAAAAAAAATAAGTAAACCACTATATTATTACCTTTTCATGTAGAAGTTAAGCGACATGGATAGTTTTATGTAATTATCTTTTTATATAAATTTGATGATCAAACCGTAAAGTCTCATTTGGAACATCCCTACAACTCATGTACACTTACAACATATCATGACTAATGAAATATTGTATGTTTTTGTCCATTTATATCACTTTTTTGTAATGACTTAATCCCTGCTAAAAAAAATTTATATTTACTTTCAATTTTTAAAAAAATTGTATTTACTTTAAATTTTTTAAAAAATTGTATTTACTTTAAATTTTGTTTTGAATTTTTTTTATAGAAAATACTTATAAATTTTGTTATGAAAAAAATTATAAAAAATTACTGTCAATTTTTTTATAAAATATTTTGTATAAAATATTTGTTGTAACAAATTTTATAGGAAATACTTACGAATTGTATAATTTTATAGAAAAAATAACAGAAAAAAGTTTTTTCTTACAAATTTTTTTAACAAATTTACAACAAAAAAAATTTATGTAATATGAAAATTTTTAATAGTGTTTTGAAAAATCTAATTTGTTGGTAAATTTTTTCAAATTAAATTATGTTAGCATTTTCAAGTAATTATCAAAATTCTATTTATATTATATAAAATATATAAGAATTTTCTTTTGTTATTTTTTTTCGGTGAAGAAAATACTCTCCAAATGATAAAAAATAACAACTTTTATGCTTTGTCAAAATGAGATTATATTAATTGCTGATCTTTTTTATCAACTATTAAGTTTATTCGGTGTTTTCTATATAAGAGTGAATTCCAAAAACTAGCGAATACAGTATAACCCACAGTGGATTAAAGAGAGTATACTATATTTGGAAGCCTATGATATCATTCCGAAAAAAATCACGGAAATCTGTCTATGGGGTGTGGATAAAAAATTAAAGAAAGAAAAGGCAAAGTGAAACTCTTTCTCAATGGTTATATAAATATAAATCAAAGTGTAAAGGCATGCAAGTGAAAGTAGAAACATTGTTCTTCACTCTCACTCTCTTGTGCATGCGTGTGGGTTTCTTAATTATCTGAAATAAAGTATGACTGGTGGAGGCTTCACAGCAAGTGGCAATGATTTTGAGGCAAAGATAACTCCAATCGTCATCCTTTCCTGCATAATGGCAGCTACCGGAGGTCTTATGTTTGGATACGACGTTGGTGTTTCAGGTAATAATCTTGTCATTAGAAATTTTGATTTTGTAGTAGATGAAGATATTTGAGTTATGGTGAGTTGAATCAGGTGGTGTGACATCCATGGGAGCATTCCTGAAAGAGTTTTTTCCGGAGGTGTACATAAGGACAGTGGAAGAGAAAGAGTTGGAGAGCAACTACTGCAAATACGACAATCAAAAGTTGCAACTATTCACATCGTGTTTGTACCTTGCGGGTTTAACTGCTACATTTTTGGCCTCACACATAACTCGGAAGCAGGGAAGAAGAGCCACCATGCTCATTGCAGGTTTCATCTTCATTGCTGGAGTTGCCTTCAATGCTGCGGCTCAGAACCTCCCCATGCTCATCGTTGGCAGGCTCTTACTCGGCTCTGGAGTTGGTTTTGCTAACCAGGTTCATTTGCTTCAATAATTTCACAAACTAAACAATTTCAATCTACAGAAACTATATGTATAGATCGAATTAATGTTCTTTAAATTTTTTAAAAATTGGTTATTAAATTAAAGTAATTCAAAATTTTGGTCCTTAATAGTTTGATGACTCATTCAAAAGTTTAGTCAATAATAAGAGAGTATAATTTAAAGAATAAAAATTCTGAATAGATTTATTGTAATAATTTCTCTACCTATGTTCCATGTATTGACTTGACCAAAAGAGAGAGTCAAGGATTTAAGACCATTGCCAGAAAATTTATTTTCTCTTCTCACAAGACTTATTTGTAGTAGAATGATGCATCCTTTTTTTCTTTTCGAAATATTCTCAGTGAATTACATGTTTTAATAGAAAATAATTAATGAAATAAATAATGTAAACTTTACTAAGATTTAAAGTACAAGTACTTAATATCGTATTTAACTGTTTAAACTTTAAATATAATAAGGACATTTTTATAATAATAATAATAATATAATTTTTTAAATAATTAACTAATTTGATTAAAAAGTGTGTGAAATAATTGAAATATTCTTATAAATAGGAAATCTTTATTTACAATCTAAAAAAAAAGTTGAGGAAAAATTGTTCGTATGGGATATCTGTCCAATTGATACATCATGAATCATGGTATCCCATGTGTAGGATAATTGGTTTTGGTTCAGGTTGTTGTCTATAGTTTATTGAACAGAGCTATGGTTTCATTTTCCTGTGAACTTTAAAATCATACACTGACACAAGTATACGTCTTTATCATATACATGTATGCTTCTAAAATTAATTCAATATAAGTATTTTAGAAAAATGAACGGTAACACTTATATTTAAAACAAGTTAATGAGCGTACCTCGGGATGTGTGGCTGTTATTTATGTTGATATTGACTTTCACACTTATTTTACAATAATAATAACATGTAAAAGATGTTACGAAACGTTATACTTTTTTATTTCAGTAAGATATTTATAAGTTAATTAGTTGAAAGATAAAACCATATTTAAAGAAAAAAAAAAGAATAACTGATGTTTTCTTGAATTTTGAAAATGATACAAGAGTATTTAAATATTATACTGAGGCTCATTAAAAGAGCTTTAACATATAATTAAACTGGTCCTTAAAAATAATTTTAAAATCAAAATCAAAATTTCAAAGTAAGTCCACATTAACTAAAATTAAACATTATTAGCATATCTTAACGTAAAAGAAATATGATTGTTATTTTAGACTTCAGTTTCTTTCCTGAGTTTTTTTTATATTAAAAATGTACTATTTTGATATTTAAAAATAATTTTAATATATTTAAAATTTTTAAAATTAATAATTATCGGTGTAAATGTTGAAAACACAGAAAAACAACATTAAAAAACCAATAAAGAATAGAAACTCGTTATTTTATGAGTAAAGCTGACGTGAGATATTGGCATATAAATCGTGTCCCTCATTAAAGACAAAAATAGGTTCTGTAGTTTTTACTAGGTGTGTAAGTGTATTTTAGTAACCACATATACAGAAGGTGGCCGACATAAAAAAAATATTAAAAAAAAATGCATGATGTAGCAGACATGAATGTCCCCACAATGATATGAATCAGCATGCTTAAATTTAAGTGAAGTTTATAGTAATTAAAAGCAAGAACTGTAGAAAGGGTTTGTTGGCACTCTTGTAACTCCTTCAAGTTTTGATGATGTCAGGCCGTGCCAGTTTTCCTTTCAGAGATGGCACCTTCAAGAATGCGAGGAGCACTGAATATACTGTTCCAGCTGAATATCACCCTTGGCATTCTCTTTGCCAACCTTGTCAACTATGCCACCAACAAGTAAGTTTCTTCTGTGCTCATTTTTCCAATTCCATCATTTCAGGGTTTAGTTGGAGTTGTTCTCCAAAGAGATTCTGGTGCATAGAAAATCAGCACAATGTACCATTTATATTACTTTCTCTCGCATACCCAAAAGTCAACCACATGCTTCCCCACTCTGATTAGGGTTTTGGACCTTCATAAATGCTTCAAAGAAGAAGCTTCTCAAGCAAAGCAATGGCCTCTATGTTCTTTTCCACGACTCTTGGTTTCGGAAAGGCCTGCTTGCTTGCTTCCTTAGTGTGAAAATTTGCACTGGCCTAGAAATTAGTAAAATATTAAATATATTTTATTATGAAAATATTAAAAATTAGTATTTAACAATTTTAAATCAAGAAACATTTAAAGCTGTATAGTATAAAGATTCATAGAAAGATTTTCTTCAATAAAAATATCTTTAGCTAAGATTACAACTATCTGGGTAAATAAGCTTTCGATTATTTAATGCTAATAACTCATGTAATTAGGATTGAATGATGAAACTACAAAATTATGGTGTTGAAAATCTTTTCAGAGATAACAAATGGTCGAATATCTCACGTTATATTCTAGTTTTATAAAATTGATATAGGTTTAAAGTAAACTTTTTACCACGATATCAAAAATTTATTTTAGTAAAATTTGTTGTTAGTTGAATTTTGTTCTGCCTGATAAAGTATTTGTGATCATTTTTTTCTTGATGTTATTTATTGTTGGGTGATGGTGACTATGGTTGAGAAAGAGCAGAATCAAAGGTGGTTGGGGTTGGAGGTTATCTCTGGGTTTGGGAGGTTTGCCAGCATTGTTTCTGAGCTTGGGGGCTTTGGTGGTGGTGGACACCCCAAACAGTCTCATTGAGCGTGGTCACTTGGAAGAAGGAAAAACTGTGTTGAGAAAGATTCGTGGCATCGACAACATTGAGGCTGAGTTCTTGGAGCTTGTTGATGCATGCAATGTGGCTAAAGAGGTCAAACACCCTTTCAGGAATATCCTCAAGCGCAGGAACCGACCTCAACTCCTCATTTCCATTGCCCTGCATGTTAGTGCTGTCTTCTCAAATACTTTCTTATCATCTTCGTGTGTTTAGTTTTTTCTTGTATGATTAAATAGTAACAACTTCTGAAACTTTGTTCATCTTATTCGTCGGGTTGGCCTATTTTGTCTGTCACCACAAATCAATCCATCTCACTTGTCAGTACGGACTGGTCTGTCTCAATTGTGAATTTAGGTTGACCTATCTCATCCATTGGTTTGGACTGACCCGTCTCTTCTATTATTCTGAGCATACTTTTCTCAATTGTTTATTCTAGCTCATTTCAGTCATTGGTCTAGGACAGTCCATTTTGACTTTAGGTCCAAACCGGTTTGTCTCGGTTTTTTGTCCAACCTAGCCTAATTGTCCAATCTTACTTTTGGTGTGGGTTAGTCGAAACAGCTTGACTCCATCTTCGACTTATGCTCAAATATTGATTTTTCTTGTATAATTGAATAGTAATAACATCTGAAATGTTTGTCCATCTCAGTGTCGGGCTAGCCCATTTCGTCTGTCAGCACGGGTTAGTCCGTCTTAGTTGTCAGTTCATACTGGTTTGTCTCAATTGTGAGTCTAGGTTGGCCTGTCTCATCCATTTGTTTGGGTTGCCCCGTCTCTTTTATCATCCGGACTAGATTTTTCTCAACTGTTTATTCCGGCTCGTCTCACTCATTGGCTTAGGCTAATCCATTTCGACCTTCGATCCAAATTGGCTTGTCTCGATTTTTTATCCAACTTGGCCTAGTTGTCCCGTCTCAACCTTTGATCTGGATCAACTGAAACAACTTGACTCCATCTTTGAATATTTGAATATGTCAAATCCACCTTTGTCCTGACCATAACCCACTTGATAAAGGACATTGGAGATTGAGATTTTTTTTTTGTCAAACCTCTCAAAGGAACTTGGATGAGGCATTATCAAAATTAACATATATATATATATATATATATATATATATATATATATATATATATATATATATATATATATATATATATTTATATGTCTGTTTGGGAACTCTTAGATTTTAAGTTTCTAAAATCAAATTCTAAGATAGAATCTATTTTAAATTTTCAAGAGAAGTATTGTCATACAGACATCAAACATCATGCTTCATGTAAAAAGAGTGCATTGAAAATTATTCAGTCCCCGTAATATAATCAAAATGAGAATACCTGTATCAAGTTTTCATTTTCCTTTTCAAGGAGTGTGTAAAACATTTTCTTGGTGAGTAACCAATTATAGCCTTCACTCTAGAATCTGTTGTAAAAATGACAAAATTGTACATTCACTCTTTTACATATTTGAAACAATGTTATTCTTAGGTGTATGGGTATGACCAATTGAAATTTCCTAATTGAAACAGGTTTTTCAGCAGTTTACTGGCATCAATGCCATTATGTTTTATGCCCCGGTTTTGTTCAACACATTGGGATTCACAAAAGATGCTTCACTCTACTGCACTGTGATTATTGGTGGCGTTAATGTGATTTCCACTGTTGTCTCAATCTATTCGGTGGACAGACTCGGTCGGAGAATGTTGTTATTCGAAGCTGGAGTTCAGATGTTCTTGTCGCAATTTGTTATTGCAGTTATAATAGGAATAAAGGTGAAGGACCACTACGATGACCTATCAAAGGGTTTTGCGGTGTTGGTGGTTGTTATGGTTTGCATTTTTGTGTCCGCATTTGCATGGTCATGGGGTCCTCTTACTTGGCTTATCCCGAGTGAGATCTTCCCTCTGGAGACTCGCTCAGCGGGGCAGAGTATTGCTGTATGTGTCAACTTGCTCTGCACATTTCTCATTGCACAGGCCTTTCTCTCGATGCTCTGCTTCTTCAAGTTTGGAATCTTCTTGTTCTTCTCTGGATGTGTCTTGATCATGTCCACCTTCGTGCTTTTCCTGCTCCCGGAGACAAAAAATGTCCCTATTGAAGACATGACAGAGAGAGTGTGGAAGCACCATTGGCTGTGGAAGAGGTTTGCTGAAGATGATTCTGTTAAAGAAGAGAAAGTGGTCATTGGCAATTGACCAAGTAGAACTAAGATTCTTCAGGGATTTAATCTGCTTCTCAGTTATTAGTTAGACAAATTCTGGCAATAGTTTGGTTTGGTTTCTCAAATGTGTTTGGCCAGATTTGGTTCTTACAGCTTACCATGTTATTGCTCCCCCTTTGTTATTGCCATGTGTCTGTAACACTGTAATGCCACTTAATTGTCCTCTTATGCAAGTCAAATAACTGTGTACTATGTTTGTATTTTCAAAAAACAAAAGCCTAGTCCTGGTATATTATTTGTCTTTTGCTTATTCTGTTTTTTCTTTCTTTCCTGCAACAGCGAATGACACATGTCACAGTAATTCTGATGCAATTAGAAGTGGACAAATGTAGTGTAAAACTATTAACAAGCATTAACTTTGACGCATGGTTGGTGATCTGTAGGAGGAGTCATGATGTTATTTTATTACATAGCACCAAAAATGAATTAGTAGTTTTTTATGAAGCCATTTGGTGGAAAAAATACACTAAAATAGGTTATACCAACCTCAACGAGGTCAATATAGAGTGAAGGGAATGCATAATACTAAAAGTATGAAACCTTAATTACATTAATATTACTTGTGAATTCCACACATTTGGAGTTAATGATTGGTGACAAGCAGTGTAGCGAATATTAGGTAAAGTAGGATGGTTGTGATTAGAGTCAGAATTTAATTCTGTGAATGTGATGAGTTTCTTATAGCAATAGAAATCACAAGACACGTAACTCCATTTGAAAAGAACTATTTGGGCTGTTTAATTTAGTTTTATTAATTGTCATTTGATACACACAAAAAATAATGTAGCTTTCAGTTGGAGGTTGTATAAAGTTAGTGTCCTGCTTAATGCTTCTCTGATGTGCAAAGTAACAAGATCATCAAAAGAAAACAATATATGGTGGTTGCAGTCTATAATGGCAGTCACCAAATTATTAGTTACCGATTATAATACTATTACTCAAAATTTGATCAAATGTGACTTTCAATTTAGTAAATGGGTATTTTTTATTATGCTATTTATGTTGTTTGTTTTTATATATATTGGTGCACTATGATGTACATATATAATATACTTATATGATATTCACACGTCTAATGTATCAATATATTTATTTTAAAAATAATAGAATAAAATTTATAGTTAATATATATATATATATATATATATATATATATATATATATAAAAAAGTCTACAAAATTTTAAATACGTGATAAACATATTTGTTATTATATAAATTCAAATTCAAATTTTATATATTAAAGATTATTAAAATAAAAGATTATAAATTATTTTCATTTTAAAAATACTCATGAATATACTTCACTAATAAATATCATTAAAATATCATACATGCATAATAATTTAAATTGAAGTATGGTACATCAATGAAAGAGTTAACCATGCAAATAGAAAACGAGTAAACAAACTTACTGTATTGTCACCATTTTAAGATTTTAAGGAGTTTACCTAGTAAAAATACCATCTAAATTACCCTGACTCAGCATGCAAGTTTGGTGTTTCTCCCTTCTCCAATTTATTATAAAATGTTATTGCCTTTTGAATATTTATCTAGTTCAAATAAATGTACATAGTTTTCTGCTAATTTAAAGAAATCACAAAGGATGGTAAAATCATGATAGAAGCTACTTGTAGTAGTCTATGAAGCTTTAGTTACATCAAATTTGTGCTTTCACTGACATTGTTTTTCTCAATGTTGACATTTATGTTTAATGCTGACTTTCATGTATTAGTTAAATACTGGTATTATAGCTAACAGAACAAATATTTACATATAATTAAAATAATAATAAATAAATTCTCTTGAATATACAAATTATATTATGAATTGTAATAAACAAATATAGTTGAATATATAACATAATTTAAAGATATGACAAAAAAACATTATCTTTTGATATAGTTTTTTCTTTATAATTATTGATATTTTTTGAAAAATATCCAAATTTAATCGAGAAAAAAGATTAAAAAAATATACATCTAAGGAATACAAATTATGTCCTGACTTTTTTTTATAAGGAATATAATATGAAAACTCTTTACACGCTCTATGTACTATTTCTAAAACAATAAAGCGCGAACTACTTGTTTGTAACTACTAATGAATGGTAAGTGTTGTAAGGTTTTCAGAGTTTGCAATATAACTAAACACTAAACGTAAAGAAAAGTACTTGGTTAGATTAGCATGGTTAGAAGAATCCACACACTTACTCCATCATAGTTTGGTTTTGATGCCAAAAGAAAAATAGGAGAAGTGAGTGGAGCACTTATTACTGAGACCCACATTTCCCTTTCCCATATACTACTAATAGAGATGAAGTTTTCATCAAACATAACAAACCATTTAATTAAAGAAAAATAGTGGGACCTGTTCATCCACTTTGCCATTCTTCAAGTTCCAACATCTAAGGCCTTCAATGGCAGCTAGTAGTAGTCAAAAGGGTATAAAGACCCCAACCTCAACGATAACAGACACAAAAAACAAGGGCTTCAAAACCATGGGTTTGGTAGAGAGAGTTGTGGCTTTGTTCATAGTTATGGCAATTCTGCAGGTTTCAGATGCAGCTGTGTACAAGGTTGGGGACTCTGCTGGTTGGACTACGCTTGGAAAGATAGACTACAAGAAGTGGGCTGCTACCAAGAACTTCCAAATTGGTGACACTATCAGTAAGTTTCTTCCCTTCAAATCCAATTGCATGCTTTGTTTGTTCTTTTGTGTTGGTTTTTCTTCATTGTTAGCAGATGGAGATCAAATCATACTTCTCACACTTCTGCATTCTGTTCTAATAATGATAAGAATGCAAACAATACTGAAGTTAGGGGATACCCTTTCTTTTCTTCTCCAAACACAGTTTGAATTGTGACCTTGAAATTGGAAAATCATGCATGAAACTCAGTAAATAAGAGAAGAAACTAACAGAAGTTTGTGATTTTAAAGATTTCAGTCCATTATAGAAATATGTGTAAGAAAATACACTGCTACTGTATCTCTTTCTAGCAATGCGGAGTTGGGTGTCGAAAACTTCAATTACTTGTTATCCCACCATTTGCACCTCTATGACTGTTTGTAATGTTAAGAAAATAAAGTATGTATTTAGGGAGGGCCCCTACATAAAAACTCTTGCTTTTTTACACTTGTACACATTTTCGTTTCTTAGTTGTTTTTATTTGTATGTAAGCCTATTATACATCTGTTTCATGACTATATAGTTGTAAACCAGCATGACCCACCACTTCAACTTGCGTTAACCTTTTATGCTCCGCTCAAGTTCTTTTGGATGAGAAGACAAAACATGCAATGAGATTGTTGGCCTCACCGGGGACATTTACATTTCTACATTTCATAAACATTCAACTCAAGAAGATCATTACAGAGCATGGATTTTACTTAATTATGATGATTAGTACCAACATAACTACATAACTGAAATTCTGAAATTGTTGGTAATTTGTATTTGTAGTATTTGAATACAATGACAAATTCCACAATGTGATGCGAGTGACGCATGCCATGTACAAGTCATGCAATGCATCATCCCCTATTGCAACCTTCACCACCGGCAATGACTCCATTGATATAAGCACTCACGGCCACCACTTCTTCTTCTGCGGCGTTCCTGGCCATTGTGAAGCTGGACAGAAGGTTGATATAAACGTGCTCAAGGTTTCTGCTGATGCACCTACTCCATCAGCTTTGGCCTCTCCAACATTTCAAGCTTCCAATGGACCAGCACCTTCTCCTAGCAACGCTAATCCATTGATTGCTCTAAAGGGAGCTTTTTCTATGATGAGTTTGGCCATGCCAATAGTCCTATTACTTGCTTTCTCTAGCTATGTTTAATAACAAAGTTTTATGCTTAGTTTGCTTTATGAACTTTCGGTTTTCTGCAGCCTAGATCATTGGCACGTTTGTAAACCATTTTCAATGACAACAAAAACGCATATTAGATATATTAGAAGGTGTTTTTCCTATAATTTTACACATTAAACATCTAGAGAGGGAAAAAAGTAAAGTAAGGAACCTCACGGGGACCAAGTAACGCAACAAAGCGTGCTCTGCGAATAATGTGGTTGATTTCATCATAATTGGTTTGTTAGATACCACTTAAAACCAAGAGGAAAAAAAAAGTCAATTACTTTTGTCACTCAATTTAAGGTTTTGGCTTTGGTTTTGGCTTTATGAACTATCATTTACATTAGTTAATTGTTAGATACAAGAATTTAATCGCCTAACATAGTAAGATGTAATTGTGTCATTGGACGGCATTGCAAAAGACTTTCAAGGCAACTTTTACACTCTTGCAATGGAACATAAGACAGTTATTTAAATACCAAAATTTGACCATTATTCTATCCTCCCTTCTTGTTTCTTACAGTGAAATTTACTCTAGTCTAATTTATTTTTGAGTTATATTATTTTGACACCATAAATTTTTACAACCACTTCACATTTTTTTTACCCATCTCTCTTTTTCCTTTTCAATCACAAAAGGTTACTTCTTTAAATGACCATATTATCTTCAAAAGTGATTGTCAAGTGGTGGATGTAAAAAAACATTTCTCTTTTATTTTTCTATCTAAAATGTGTATGATTAGGCATACCTAATATACACTAGAAAAAACAAGAATATTTAAGGTGCACGCCAATGTCCTCAATAATCTTATTCTTACTCCTTAGATCAGCAAAAGAAGAACAAACCATATTACTTACTAAGGTCTATTTTTTTTTCTTTAAAAAATATCTAAAATAAAATCGAACTGCTCCCTGTAAAGAATAATTTTCTTCTTTATCGATTACCTTTTACTTTTGTTCCCCTGATTATTTCCATAAGACAGTAAGAGACATAATGTCAGCATTTTCTAAATTTAACAAAGAATCAAGATCCTTTTTAAAAAATTAGATAATGTCATGAAAGTATTCTTCCGACTCCATTTCATTCAGAAAATTCATAATAACAGTCATTACCATAAAACCCAGGTGCATAACATTAGTTAGTGAAGTCCCACCAAAAGAAAAGAAATAAAATCAAAATGCCACTGAATAGGTATTGATTGATTCACAACAGCAATAATAATAATGAATATATTAAAAATTATAGTAATATTACTGAAAAATATATATATAAAAATCACGTATTGGATCTTGTTGGGGTTCTAGCACAACTGTTATCATCAGAAAACAAGTTGCAAGATCGTACCCATTGGATCCTTCTGCTATTGCCTTACGATGGAATGAATCACGATTCTTTATTTATCTGTTGAGGGGAGTGAAGGGAGACCCTCAATTTCACAACGTTTTCTGAGAACTATCAGTTTTTGAGAGCTCACTGTACATATCAGATATTGCTTTTGCGAAATATTCCTTCGCTTGAGGCCTCTTAATCTGAAAAGTTGCACGCAATATACAACATTATTTAGGGCCATATCAGGTTAAAATGAAAAACAAAAAAATTTAGGACTCAAAGCTTGCCTTGAATGTCGGAGTAAGCAGACCATTTTCCAACGTAAAGGGTTCGGTCACCAAAGTGACAGCTTTTACAAATTCAAAACCTCTAAGCTACAATCACATAAAGTTACAGATATTTAATATTATTAAATTGTAAGGTAAACGTAAGTGTAACATAAAATGAATAACCTACCTGAGCATCTCTTCCAGCAGCATCCATCTCAGTCAAGACAACTGCCTTTGCTCTTGGATCATTGCAAAGTTGTGTTAAATCATTATACTACACCCATGCCCAACAACATAAGAGTATCAGTTAACGTTGCAGACTGCTTCGATAAATTAACATCAACTCATTGAAGAAAAATAAGATGATTGGAATAAATTTCTTGAAATTCTCTTGAATTTTAATATAAAATACAGACTCTACTTTCTTGATTTCAAAATTAATCGGGACACTCTGATTTTAAGAGTTCACATAAAAACATCCCTTGTTTTAAACGGTATGATTTTGCCAAGCCTCAAAGGATGAATATCTAATATACTGAAACTAATCAATAGACGAGCTATCATACAAAGAAAAGAGCCACTGCCACATGTGCTAAAATAGATGCAAAGATTGAAAAAACCACAAAAGCATTGTTACTTAAAATCATGCAAAAAGAAAAAAGTTGCAAAAATAGACTGATAAAGGCACTTTTTAAAAGAATAGAGTTGCGCAGACTAAAAATAAAATACACAGGACCAAAGGCGAAAAAGTAAACAAAGATGGAAACACGAGAAGTGTAACTCTAGAGAAAGGTAACCACGATAAAAATAAACCCTAAACCTTAAATCTATGATCACCAATCAAAGAAAAGTTAGTTCACTCGTATGACGAAATCAAAGAAACGTCGGTTGACTCAACTGAAAACGTTCACTTTAGATCTGGTATCTGACAATTTTGTTTTCACAAATTTAGTACCAATTCTTTATCATGTCACATTTATTTTCCAAACTATATTGTAGAGTTATAGTAATATGAATCAAAAATACATTTCAAGATTTCAAGCACAAAGTAAAACCAACTTTTAACCTCTGTCTAGATGGATTTTCAGTACATGTGTCATAGATGGGAATAGATATTAAAACAGTCTTAAAAGTTTATACTACCATTATGCCTTCTGAAGCGGCCCATGCTTTCAAGACATCAAGATCCACTGAGACAACAGCTACCAAAGAAGCATTTAAGCTATCACCTAAAAAAGAAAAAAGAAGCATCAGCAAGCTAGTAAGGAGTAAAGTAAGAGAGAGGATACAAAGATCACACACCAAATTTGTGTGTTGATTTATTTCCTTACCGTATACGAAGCACTGCGCCACAAACTTGCATTTGGCATATACATTTTCAATCTTCTCAGGAGCAATATACTCGCCTTGAGCCAACTTAAATATATTTTTCTTCCTGTCACAAAATTAAAGCTTTCATTCATATGCTTGACAATGTCAGTCAATGTTGTAAAAACTGAGCCGGGAAAGTAGACAGGAAACTAGGGGTGTCAAGATTCAAAGCCCATCCTACTGAAGTTAAATATATAAATTATAAAAGTTAAATGGAGGCAGTATGCAGTTATAACTTATAAGTCTTACAGCAGCAGCACTCATTGAACAAAATACCAATGGGACATAGCAAGTTCACTCTGTAAAGTGCCATTCAAGTCTACTCATTGAATAGAGCATAATTGCGGTCTGATGGATTCAATCTAATGCCAGGTGGTAAGTTAAGAAGCCGTGTGTATCATATTAATCATGGATTAGAATTACAATTAGAATGATGCTATCTCACCTGTCAATAATTTTTAGTCTACCACCAGGTAACCACGTTCCAATATCTCCCGTATGAAGCCATCCATCTTCATCAATGACTTCTCTCCTGCACAATTGGATTGAAAATCAAGTAGTTTTAAATATGATAAGGTAAATTTCATTCAAGCAAATAGCATGAAAGGTAGTTACGTCTGAGTTTCATCTTTGTGATAACCTCGGAAAACAATGGGACCCCTCACACAAATTTCACCACGGGGATTGGGCTGATCCTCAGATGTATAGTTCATTTCTGGAACATCCACAAGTTTTATCTCTGAAACAAAGAACAAAACTCTTGGCACTAGGCATAACAAAGCTTCGGCTGACATAAATTAAATATAATTTCATCTTTTAAATTCTTCCATATAAGGAGAGCTAAGTAGAACACGTTTTTAGGATTATTAGACACAATATCACTGCAAGGGAAAAATAAAATAATTAAAACAGTAAACCCCATTGCAACTAAATTAAAAAAAAAAAAAACAAAGACACGGAGAATAATTATTTGTGGGAGAGAATTGGCTCAAAAGTCAAGACGTGTACAGTTTCTGGGCAGATTTGATATATACTGAGGTTATTAACTTCCAGACTGTGAGATTGAATTGCAGTATGAGAGTCCAAGTGAAATCCTATAATAAGAACCCCCTCAGCAGCCCAATAACACACTGATAGACCTACTCATTCATCAGGTGCATCAAAATCAATCAAGAATTTAACTTTGATGTTTACAAAACTACACACAAAATAAAGAAAACAGCCCATCCCTAAAATTCAATACAAAGGAAAATAACATTTTGAATAACTACAAATGATGAGATGTTGCAACTACTTATTTTTCTAAATAGAAAAAAATTAACCAGTTCATGAACAAGTCGATTGGTACGTCACATACTACCTGAAATGTAATACCAAACAGGTTTTAAATCGCGAATGTACTGCAAGCTATTAGATATATGATGCAGAGTTCATACTTAGTACTCACCACAGGCAGGATTAGGAGAGCCAACGTGACCACCAAGTGGGTCACCCTCATCTATGCAGCTTATAACACAAGTACTCTCTGTCATTCCATATCCTTCAGTCACCCGACCACCAAAGCAACTGCAGAATAAGTGCACATATTATTCAGCATGAGAAAATTGATTAAAAATAATAATAATAATATTAAAAAGTGGAATGTCCTCTTTAGTATTGTATACATTAATATTATGCAAAACTTACATCTTTAAAAATTCCATGATATCAGGAGATAAAGGCGAGGCACCTGATGCAATAAACCGAACTCGTCCTCCAAGCTTTTCCTTTATCTTGTTGAAAACTAATCTGTCCCACATTGGAGAAGGGTTCTTCCCTGAAACAAATGGAAATATGGACGTCAAAAGTAAGTTTTCTTTCAAATGATACTAAAACTTTAAAGCCAAAATGATAAGTTACACCTTTTTAGCCATATCTATCATTCTAAGAAAACTTTCCCAGCTATTTAAAAGACAATAGAAGTTTCAGAAAACAAACATGATACTATTGCGGTAAATAAGATTCACCCACCACAAGAAATAATAATGGAGCAGGAGAAGAATCTTGCACATAAACAAGGTGTCTAAAACCATCAATGAACAAAGGATAGGGGAAAACCAAGGTACAAGTACAATTTGATTCAATATTTAGGCCAGAATAGTGATCCACCACCATAAAAAAATCTGGCAAAACAGGTATTTAAATGTATGCTACACAAAGATAAATCATTGTGAATATATTTTACCATGCAATAAAGCCTGCCTTTTAGCATTGTAGGCAGCATTAAATAATCTCTCCTTCAGACCACCAGATGTTTTAACAGCATTAATGATACTGTAAAAAAAAATCCAATTGAATGATACAATGAGCACACAAGAAGCGAAAAAGAGAGTTCTAAAAAGTAAAGCATAAATGTATAAATACTTTACCCAGCATATATTCTGTTATATAGTCGAGGAACACTACAGAAGATAGTAGGTCTTAGGGTGGCCATGTCATCCATTAATTTCATACTATCCTGCATACGAATGTTAAAAAGAAATTTTATGCTAATCTGAGAATATTGAAAAATAAAGTGAAACAAAATTTAGTAAATCTACCATCAACGCATCACATAAGGCAGAGCTCTAAAGTATATTACATGGCCAGAAAAAACTAACAGTCGAGCAGAAAAGGCTGCTATTATTTAGACATTGTACACTTTAGGTTGCATTATAATTTATAATCCATGCATGCATACACGTGTATATATGGAACATAAGAATACTATAATAAAAGACTGCTACTTCACAGAAATCTCTTATGGGTCAATGCAGCATTTCATGAAATAAAGTATGAAAACGAAAATATTCATAAAATATCATATGGGCTCCTTATTGTATAGCACTTGTATATAACATTTTAATTTTTCATAAAAGTATAAGCTCATTCAAAATGAGTAAACATAAATCAAATGAAAGAAATAAAGAGTTTAATTAGTCAAAGGCATACCCCCTGGTAGAATCCCACAGCAATGCCAAAATGTACTATCATGACTTGGTTTGCTCGCTCATAAATGTGAGCCAAAGGGAGATAGGATATATAACTGAAAATTAAAAAAAAAAATAAGGAAAGAAGGTAAAAAAAATGGAAATGAACATTGTATGCCTTAAAAAATTACTCACACATCAGAAGGGCCAAATTTCTCATCCATAGTACCCCCAGCAACACTTGCAATAAAGTTTCCATGGGTCAAGACAGCACCCTGACCATAATTTGTTGAGCAGAAAGATTAAAACAAGTGCTTCATAAAGCTAATATAAGCAAAGTTAACATTTTATGCGAATAGTATATCATAATATCAATAAGAAAAAGGGTAAACCATAATTCTACTCGAACCTACGCACTTTTGGGGTTCCAGTTGTACCACTTGTATAGCAAATGGTTGCAATGTCATCAGGTTTGGGTGGACAAAAGGGCTGGAGATTGCTGCGTCCCTAAACCAAAACCACATGAACAATGAGGTAATAAGTATAATATATAGCAGCATATCAAATTAATAGCAACACCATTTAAAAAAGGATCTTACGAATTATACACTACAATAGATAATTAGAAAGAGAACCACAGAACAGAAATGGAATTTCCTTACTAATTCAAGGAAGCAGATAATATAATGATAGATAACGGACTGTCTATTCTCCACAAAATCAACATTTGTTGACACAGAAAACAATAAGATTACCACATTGAGTAGCTTTGAATATGTAACAATTTGAACTCCGGTTGTTGATGGAACTGATGGAATTTGATCATCCATACCTCCAACTACCTGCACACTAACCAAAAATCAGTATGACTTACTTTGAAAATGAGCATTTAATTTCAAACATAAGCCATAATTCACACATACCACAATTAGACGCACAGTTGGAATATCAGACAAGTAGCTCAGCAACTGCAAGGGCAGGTTATATGATACATAAGTTTTTGAAAAACAAGACCGTAAGTGCTAGCAAAATAACTAAATTAGATATGCACATGGTCCTTAACTCTTTGTTTTAGCGTATCTGAATGATCTACAGAATTTAATCACCCTAGTGTGTGTTGGATTAGCTTATTAAACACATTTTCCAGAAGCCATGGAAAGTATACCCCATGCAGAGTATTTGCATGCGGAAATCCATCATTACACCAAGTTACCAAAGGGGTACTCGTGATTATACAAAGGAACGGAAGGGATATGCAATATTATGAAAAATCTCACATATACTTACTACATTTAATGTTTCAGGTACACAAAATATAACTTGCACGACAGCGTGACTGACAATATACTTGACAGCCTCGGGACCTACATATCAAGCAGTTTCTTTCATGTTAAATCTGAAAGTAAAGCCAAGGTAGATATGAATGACAAAAAACTTTCTGATAAGTTGTAAAAAACATACCAAGAGTATCATACAGAGGCACTGATATAAATGAGTATGCAGAGCAGGCATGATCAAGAATGAGCCACTCCGGTCTATTAATAAAATACAATCCAATACTGGAACCCTAAACAAGAATGCATAAACCAATGGTTACATGATACTTCGTAAAACAAAAAATAATAATCAACCATAAAACTATAATCTAGCATTCACCTTTGGGACTCCATAATAAATCAAACCAGAACCTATTGCTGACCGGGCTGTACCTGCTTCTCCATATGTCATCCATTTGTACCTTAAAAAGTGAAGGGATAGTGGAAATGATGAGAAGGATGTTAAGTGAATTTGAATGAAAAAGCAAAGAAGCCTCAGAAAGCATCATTACTCCCCAACAGTTCCATCAACGCGGACACGTGTTCCCAGATATTTGTAGTCTCGAAAGGTGTCAACTGAGCGCCTATTATTAGCAGAGTTTGAAAGAACACATCAATTTATTAGACATTTAAAATATTTTTTTATTAAAGCACAGTTGATTGAGATTATCAATCTTCTGAAGTTCAGTGCTAATTTTACATAGAAAAAGGAGTGATGCTCACACGAAATTGTCATGCAGGGTACCAACTTCAGGATGATCAGGAAACTTGCTCACTAGCTGCAGAGGAGATCGTAAAGATCTTCCAGAAAGAATTGAGAATAATATGAGACTCGGACATGGCTCCAGAATGATGTATACAATTAAGATCAAGAACAATGGAAGAGGTATACCTGTAAACATTCCACTTTCCAGTTTGTAATTTCTCAGGGAGTACAACACTATACCCTTGTTCTGTTCAGAAGTAACGATGTCAACAAAAAGAAATTGCACAAAAGTAATGTAGTAATACCAAAAAGCATGGACTAGGAAAATATTCATTAGTCGAGAGAGAGAGAGAGAGAGAGAGAGAGAGAGAGAGAGAGAAAATTCCTAAGTTGTGGGAAAATTTGAACAAATGTAACATTATGAATATCACCTGAGTAATATGATTGACAAAGAACAAATGACAGTTTTATGAATATGTTCACCTTTCAGAAACAGAATGCGTTATGACAAATGCCATTCTGATTTGAGTCCTAGCTCCTACCATTGTCTCCAAAAAATGTAAAATGATTCTAAATAAAATTCATAGAGCACTAGACGAGTGACATCATTAAATTTATACGTAATTATCACAGTTAATTAACAATTAAGTACCAAAATTAGTGATGTGATTGCCCAGACCACACAACTCGGAGGCAGGAAGTCAACACACATGATACATGAAGAGTATTGGTACATCAGGAACTAAAACTTTTGCACTACACGGTTCAACCTTCACCTAGCTTCTGATAAATAGCTAAATAAAATTAAAAATAAATAAAGAAACCCGGTGATGATGAATTGGAGAGTTGGAACCGGTACATGAACCATTCAGGTTTATCAAATTAATAATCTCTCCACCAAAACATTTATAGCAACCAAAAACTCCCCCATACCAAATATTTCTACCTCCGTTGAATTTAATTCCAAAAGAAATGGCTACCACCCTATGCCTTTTATTTCTGTAAACATGAAAGAAGGAAACACGTCCGAATGCTTCCCAAATGCACACAAATCGAAGATAACAATAAATAGACTTGACTATATTCATTCATAAAACCTTTCAATCAGCTATAAGTACCCCTAGCACAATATAGGAATCCTCTCGTCCAATCCATTTTTTTTCCTTTTTCTCCAATCTCAAATTCGAAAGCGACAACTCACTACTAATCAAAGACCAAAAAAGATATACACAGAACATGATCCTACAGAGAGAGAGAGAGAGAGAGAGAAATCGAACGTCACTATCATTATCCTGGCTTCGTTAGTGAGGTACGACAAGTGCAATAAGAGCAGACATGAGAGAAGGGAGTACCGGAGAAAAACTCGCCGGCGGTGGGGTTAGATCGGAGGTGGGAGGGAGATTCGTCGGCGGTGGGGGAGAGGTGGTCGTGAACAGCTCGAAGACGACGTTGCGCAGCAGGCGTGTGATCCATGGAATCGAAACGACAATGGACAAGTGGCGTTTTGGTGAGAGAAAAAGACTGAGTTTTGCTTCGTGTTTATCTGAAAGGATGAGAGAAAAATAAGCAAGGATATTGATGATGAACCGGGTTAGCCGAAACAAACGCCAGGCACAAGAAGGTTAAGACAACCTTTTCATTAATATATTAAATCTTTTCTATTTCTTTACTAAAATATATGAAATGTTTTCCATGTTTTCAATTACAAAATATAAATTTTCATTTATAGACTTGACTGATTACTATAAAAGCCATATTATTTATTCACAACCTCATAGTTATTAAACTTTAAAAGTAAATCAAAATTAACATAATTTTGATATTTTTATATGAAATGAACGCAATACCTCGTAAATTGAATTAGTATGATATTTTTTGGTCAGTGTGAATTAAGTTTATAAAAAATATATAAAATTTATGATAATATATTAGTTTTTATTGAAAAGTACATTAGTTAAAATCTTGATTTTTTTTTAGGACGATAGGGAGAAAGAAAACGATTGGATACATGAAGTTGATCCATGTATCCATCTATATTACTAAAGGATAAGAAACGGAATCTTTCAAATTTCTATCATTTTCTGGTTCAAACTCACTTTAGTTAACAAGATTAAATTAAATATGTCTTTATAATTAAATAAGAGAAATATCCATAATTTTTAATGGTGAACATTTATTTAAAAATGGCCATCTTAAAGTATTAACTGGCAGTTAAAATTGAATTATTCTGCGTTACTTTAAAGAATAATAATAAGAATGTTAATTAAAGAATCCTGCAGTAATGATTGAAAAGCACAGGTATTATTTAGATTCAGGGAATAAACAATGAAGATAAAGTCAACCTCATCTACTTTTTATGCATTTCCTTTTACATTAAAACCTTTTTTAAACATGCACATAAAGACCTTTTAATCATCACTTTACAAGAGTGAAAGATACTGATATATGATAGTATCAGATTTGTTTATTATTTATACAATTTTTAACATTATTTCTTTAAACAATTAAAATTTCATTTTCTATGCATATGGTATCAAATCAAACCATCATATATTTTCTATGCATGTAGAAAATAGGATCAAATTAACCATCAGCTATTTTCTATGTATTTTCCTTTTAATTATTTATAGAAAAACTTATTCAATTTTCTCTTTCTTTATACACACAGTTTTAAGTTTCTTTTATTTTTTACATATTATTTTTGAAAAAATAGTTTTTATTGTCTAAATTCATAAAAAAAAAGTATTATAAGAATTAAAAATTAAAACGTATTCAACTACTAGATAGGAGGAACTTTAATAAACTTTCCCACTCACTTTAAAAAAAATAAAAAGTTTAATAAACATGATGAATTGTATTAAATTTTTAATAATTTATGTAACTTTAATATTGTGTTTAAATTTCTAAGATTTTATTTGTCAATCTTTTTAAGTGAGTAAATAACACAATTTTTACTTAGATATTCTAAAAATTCAATTATGAACGTTTAGTTTTTGTTGAATATATATTTATTTGAATAACCTCACACACACATATATATATATATATATATATATATATATATATATTTATTTATTTATTTATTTATTTATTATTGTAACTAATGCATTCGGACTAGATATCTTAATACCGCTAGATAACTTAGTAGCACTTAGAGTTTTCACCTTTTATTAGTGTATCGGTTGTAATTGTATCAATAAAATACAAAATTGAATAAACTAATTTAATTAAAGTAATTTTACTTCTAAAGAATAAATAAATATCATTCAACAAATGACAAACATTTTCAAAAGAATCGTATTAAGTGTGTTTTATCAAATGTTAACATTTGATTCAATTAAAATTTCCAATCAATATAATAATCAAGTAATAATTTTTTGAGTTTCTTATGGTATAATATTTTAGTATATATGATTTATAACTTTAACTAAGAGAATATATGTTATATTATAGGTTTTTTATGTAATATACAAATCCAAATATAATTAATAAATCATCACAAACTTACAATTCCAAGTTTCAAACACCTATAATATTCGTAGACATTATATTTAATCATTATAATATCATTCATTGATATTATACATTTTATACATTAATAACATTAAACACTCACATATAGAGATGTCAACTGGACGAATAGAATATAAATAATAATTTCCTAGTATTCTAACTACTAGATAAACATGTTGCTACTGTGTTAAAAATATCAAGTTGTGACTTTTTATGATGTTCAAGTCCTATAAAATATGTGTTTATAATTAAACATACAACTCATTAGAATTTTAATCATGTGATATACATAATCTATTATGAGTCATCATGGCACAAAAGTTTTGAAAAATTAACTAAAAAAACTGAGATATTAATTAATTAGATAATTAATCTAATTGATTAAATACAGATCATTAATCTAGTTGATTAAAAACATAATTTATCAAGAAATTAATATAATTGAATAATTGTATCCCCATAGTTTTTTAAATCTAAAAACTAGCATTCTATGATTAAGTTTTATCATTGAGCAATAGAATTCTGATTCTCTGGAATAAAAAAAAGACTAAACAGACTTTTTTTTTTTTGGAGATTTTGGAAGATTCATTTGAAGTTTATCAAGTTTCTACGATATGAATTTTGGCTTAACAAACGCTTATGTTTTCTTAGAATTTTAATAACATGTTTTTCTATTATATTCTTACTTTTACAATATCTTTAAAATCATGTACAGGAATAATTGTTTAGAAATCGTCAATTGATTTTTACAATAACTAGAGTTTACCAATTAGTCTTTTTGTTTGAAAATAATTATAAATTCTAATTCATATGTGGTTTCAGGTTGTATTTGTCAGGATTTCTCTGTAAATAGGTATGGTTTGTCAGAGTTTAAATTCTTTTAATCTACATGAATTTTGATTTGGTTTTTCCTTCACTCTTTATATTTTAATTTATTGTTTCTATATGAAGACATATTGTTGAGTTTTGAGATGTTAATTTGAAAACTTTAATTTTCTATTGATGTTTTCGGATGGATAGTCCTTATATATTCTTAAAAAAATTATAAAGGACAATTTTTTTTTATCCAAATTTAGATTTTGATCTCTTGATTTAATTTATCCGGATCTATTCAAATATGAAAATAATAGTAAAAGGATAAATTAATAGTCTTGACTTAAAAAAAAGACTAGAAAATATAAATTTAAAGAGATGAAAAAAATAGATTAAAAATAAAGTACTCTAAATTTATTTATAAACATTTATTAAAATCATATTTCTCAACTTAAATAAATAATGAGACTTATATTGTAACTTTCATAAATTTAATTTAGTTACTAAAATAAAATATGTGAAAAAATACTTAATTTTATTTCAAAGTATAAGATATGAGATTAAGAACCATCGTGCTCGTATCAGTCCATTTTTGTTTAGCATAGTAATTGAACTTAATTAAAAATGGTGGGAAAACACAGCCAATGAAAACACAGAATTAGTAAAATGTCATGCTCTAATTTTTGTTTTATTTTAAAATAAAAGAGTATACATATTTAAAATTTGCGAACTTTTCAATATTTGAAAAGACTACTATAAATAAGAATGCGGACCGGTCCATCTAGATTTGGTCCGTCCGCATTTGACCAGCAAAAATTGCAAATTTATTATCTGACCCACCCTTTATATCTTATGCATTTGACCTGCAAAAAAATGTGAACTTACTATCTGACCCATCCCCTATATGTTTGGTCCGTGAGTTCACAGGCCAATTCACAACTCGCATAAAAGTTATTTATTTTTTACTATTTTTATTAAGAAGTAAAATTTTAATAACTTATTTTTATTTAATTAAATTAGTAAAAATAAAAAATTCTAAGAATCTATTTCTTAAAAAAAAGTAATATTTAAATTTTATAATTCCTAATTTTTTTTTTAAATCCAAATGTATTGAAAATAAAAATAACTTTGATCTAAATTAGGACAAAAGAAGAAATGTGCACAATATTTTGGATAGACTAGATAACAAACACTATGAACAACTTGCTTGAAAAAAACACATGATATATTATATTAATGTTTCCGACTAGAGATTTAAATCAATACAAACTATATAAACGTTCTATTGTTGACTATAAAAGTAATGTTAGATTTTACAGAGAGAACTTAAACTTCTTAACAATACTCAATCTCTCACTTTTTATTGCGATTCTGCAAGCTAGTCCGTTGACCATATTATTTCACTCCTCTTTCAAATATTTCGAACCTAACACCAACGCCAAAATCCTTTTCACAAAATCCATTCCCTTCATTTAAATCTTAGATCTCGCTTTGCAAAATGACTTGGTCTAATTCACCTTTGCTGCTTATTGAGGCGAGAAAATTCGCATAAACACAATTTAGTCTACGAAAATTCATATAAAAGCAGAATCCGATTATAAATTTCTTATACTTTTTGTTGGACTTTGTTTTCTTATCGAGTTTGATGTTCCGAATTAATATGTTGTTGAACTTGCATTTCTTTTTTGTAGTATTTTTAAACCTATTTTAACCAAGAAATTTTTTTTGGCCTAAACTACTTAACAGACTGGTGTAAAATACCTGCACGAATATTAGGCTCTGGACACTAGGAATGCCGTAACTATTTTTTAGCTGCTGAATGAACGGTATCTGTGGCTGCAAATGACGAAGATGGTCCGCAACATAATATGCAGAGGGTTACAAAACAATTCCGCAAAGATCCGGTGATATTCCTTTATGTGCCAAGAGCTCAGAAAACTTAACCCAATCTCTGTAACCACCAACATTAACCGTAACTGCAGATATCAAATGACTTTCTTTCATAACATAAAACCAGGGTAAGGGGCAACCAACAATAAATTTAACCTCCGAACTAATTTGCATTTGTTGCACATACAAAGTTAGAAATCTGTGTACTTTCATCGATAGATTCTTCATTGACTAAACTCGACTTGACATTCACAAGGCATCAACAGAATTGAACGCAAATCATGCTCAAGACTTTAGCAGAGGATTCAGAGAAGTCGGCCAAACTTAAAAATCCTTAGGTCACACCCACCATTCTTCTATCTCACCAAAATATATGTCGAAGCTCCTACACATAATGATCTGTACCTCGCCCTTCGGAGTATACGACATTTTGAATTATATATTCAAAATTTACTATAATAGGAAGGATGCCATAATCTAGTTCTGCAATACTTTCAGAAGAGCTCCATTAGTTGCTGGGAGATATCTGGCATCAATGAGAAAACCAATATTAATAACTAATAAAGGAATATCCAAATTACACGACTATCTTAATAAAAATTGCCCTGCTTGTACTGCACTTGTCTATTGCTATCCTGAACCAATCATTTCGAAACAGAACATTAAATCTAATAATCTTTCTTGATGAAAACTAGAAAAGTGAAGTGGGTGCAGATTACCTTGAAGAATGGTTGGTGTTGTCTGAAACTCTTGCCAGATGTTCTGATAAGCAGTGAGATCAATGTTCAAAAACTTGGCAGCAAGATATGCAGCTCCAGCAGCAATATGATGGGGTTTAAATTGAAGCCACAGAGAACTCCGAAGCCTGCAAAACAAATTCCCATCTTCAATAGACCATACAAGATAGGCACCAGTACAGCCAGAGTATTGTTCAACGCAAATAGAGATAATACATAAATAGTCAAACTAACCATCCGAGGCACCAACTTAGCATATGTTCCCACCATGACAGATCATGTCAGCTATTAGAATGAGCAGTAATATGAACTAGATAATTCAAATAATATTCAACATTCATACCAAGAGGAAAACAAAAATTTATTAACTTTTCCTTACCAACTAGAAAAGCAGCAACTCAGGAAGCATACAATTCCAAGAATCTGTGCAGGATTGCTGATAAGAGTATAACCAAACTATACCAATATCTTATACTCATCTAGAGAATTTATCAGACTTCCAGGCCCAACTCTGCCGTGGGGCTCTAAGCTCCAGAAATATTATGCAACTAAAATGAGAAAGTATGCATGGTGTGCTGTGCTGCATATTACAAACAACTGAATCTTTCAAAGCTAATGCCATATCTCCTCAATATTTTGACCTGGAGAGCCTTGTTGCTACCATGCTCATTGGAATGTTTACAATGAATGCAAACTTATTTAACAAGCTATAGAACAAAATCCAATTGTTGTCCATGTTGCAGGTGTAAAATTAGAAGTTTAAAAATCACTACAAAACATAAAACAAAAACATTCTGCGAAGAGAGAATCGAAGCAGACAGCTAATTGTCATTTTAGTACAAAAGTTACTCTATTTTCACATCAAAGTTGGCATACATTTAAGGCACAAAGAAGTACAAAGTTTGATCATTATGTACAAAAATGTCTCATGTTCCAGCACTTCAATTTGCTGCAAAAAGTGGAAGGTTATTATTGTGAGACCTGAGACGGTAGGGAATGGGTTTAGGCTGCATAGAACCACTACACATCACAACCACCTGAGACCAGCTATCCCCTTTGTAGTACAACAGGGATAAAAGGAGTACGAGAAAAAGAAAAACTCTTTCTCAAATCTTCCTTGTCCTTCATGGTTGAGCAGAGGAGATGGAGTATATTATAATTTTCACACTAGTTGTGCATAGCTTTCTATCAATGCAGGTATTAATTGTAAATCAAATTGGAGAAAGGGTAAGAGGGGCTGCTAGGACCAAACCATAGAACTAGTACAAAACTTCCTTCAGACAAAAGAAGCATACAGTGAGAGCCACTGTCTACAACCCCCACCCATCCAAGAAACGTTTTCAAGTCACGAAAACAGTTGAGCTATTTAACTCAACTGGAAGCAAAAGCTCGTTACAAAATCAATTGAAAATATAGCAGGCTGACCACACCAATAGATAACACCTGGTACCATTAGTATTCATATTTCATGAAGATGATGAGCTATTTAAAGTATGATAAAGAGCACCCTCTCCAATCATTAACATTTTAAAACTGAGGCTGATCACTACATGCCAAATAATATGAAGAATAAAAGCAAAGTGCGAGCCACCTTCAGTAACTAGGAGAGAGACAAACTAGCATCAAGTAATCACAGAAAGTCACCAGCAACCAAAGGTGAACAGAAATGAGTAAGTAGAGGTAAATGAAGGTGTCTAGTATAGAAAAATAGGAAAGAGATAAATAGGTGAGAAATCCAATAAAAATAATAGTAAATGCCACCCCTTACTTCTCTCTCTTCTCTCAATTCAAGTTTACTAAAACACTTTCTCTTTTTTATTTCTCACCTATTTCTCTCCTCTCCACCGTTTCTCCTTCACTAGACAAAGGGCAAGTGTTTAGCACACAGGAAGAACACAAAAAAAAAACCATGAGTAACATTGCCCAAATATCAATTCATCCCTATTACTGTTAAAACTAAAAATATCACTACAGTGAATTTTCACAATTTTAACATAACAATAAAGCCAGATTCCACTAGGTAGGGGTCAGCTAAAAATTGAGTTTGAAAAATGAAAAAAAAAAAAAAAAAAAAAAAAATTAAAAAAAAAAGAAAAAAAAACAAAAAAAAATAACTTTAATAAAAAAAAC
>Ga0214543_1002197_pt1 | contig 38480 bp, 14 predicted proteins | sample CNSS2metaG_FD_160094 | JGI IMG/M metagenome (GOLD analysis project Ga0214543, IMG submission 160094) | Root nodule microbial communities from cowpea collected in UCLA plant growth center, Los Angeles, California, USA - CNSS2 | ecosystem: Host-associated > Plants > Roots > Nodule | place: USA...
AAATTCGATGATAATCAAACCACACTTAAGATCCAGTTATAAAAAACACACAGTACAATATTTTTTCTTCTATGTTCATAAAATAAAAAATTAATATACAAGCTCATTAAATAAATTATTAAACTAAAATTTCACTATCATGTAATACAAGAGAGAATTACCTTCTTCTTTATTTTTTCGAGAATGGAAGACAATAACTTACATATGAGAGCAAAAATAGTAGATCTTTTTCTCTTCAGAAACAAAAGAAAATAGGTGAGAATGAGAGATGAGAACAATTCGTGAGAAACTCAAGTCATATAATGGAACCACAATTAAAATCCGGTTATAAAAAAACACACAGTAAGATACTTTTACTTCTTTGTTCATAAAATAAAAATGAATATAAAAGAGATTTATTAAATAATTGTTTAAACTAATATCTTACGATCAAGTAAGATGAAAGAATTACATCATTCTTTTCCTCCTCGTGAATGAAAGAGAACAAAGTGAAATAAGAGCAAAAGAATAGATATTTTTCTCTTCAAAAACAAAAGAAAACATGTGAGAAGAAGAAATGAAAACGATTTATAAGAAGCTCGAACCATAATGAAAAATAATAATAAAAATATTTTGATAAATCTTTTTATTCTTTATTTTTATTATGTTTGATTTCATATTTTATTATTTATTAACATTAATTATTATATTTATAAAAAAATAAAATATTTAATTTAATCATCATTAATTTATAATATATTATCTAATATCTATAATATATTATCTAATATCTATAATATAAAAAATTTTAAAATACCTAAAATATAAAAAAAAAAATCAAAATTTTAGGGGGGCCATGACCCCTCCCTGCCACCACAAACATCCGCCACTGCACTAAACCATTACATTGTCGCTTATGCTCTTGTTTCATTTTACATTTATTTTAAATAAAAATATAATTAAAAGTTATCTTTTAAATATGTATAACCTTAATTTATATTTATAAATATGTTTTTAAGTAAAAATAATTTGTTTATCTTGATTTAGGTAATCTTTATTTAATGAAAAATTACATAAAAATGTACATTTTGATTCTATACATACCCAAATTTGAACAGAAATTACTTTTTTTTTTCACCCAGATATAAACTCACTTTTGTTTTTTTGGTTTTAGTCAACTTGGATTTATGGTCTCTTTTCGCAACTAATAACATTTTGACAATTTTATTCAAATTCATTAAAAATTAGATTTTTTTTAAACTTAATATATTTATGCATATTTCAAGTTTAAATCGTTTTCACGCATTATAAACTAAGAAACAACGATGAAATCGTCTTTTACAATTTTTTGGAATTCAACTACAAAAGTTAGTAAAAATCAAATTAAATTATGACCCACTAGAAAGCATAATAAATGAACTTAATAGAATGTAAGAGTGTTACATATAGATGACTGAACGTAATCTGAACTATATACCTTTGCTCATGGATTTAAATCCATGAACTGAATTTTTTTTTTCCTCACAAGGTAAACACCATTAGTTATACCAATTATTATACATTTTCTTAGGAGTTTTTTGTGTTACGCTATTCATAATTCATTTTCATGAACAATACTCATCCTAAGGAAAATGTTCTTGACATAATTACTTTTGCCTTTTGGGGAAAACACGCAATTAGGGTTTATATTCATTTTAGATATAAACAACGGATTTGAACTTAAAGAAATTAAATGAAAGGGAAGTATAGATAGAAATTTTAGGGGGTGTTAAAAGCAAAAGGTGATAGATTGTGAACAAAGAAAATGAAGTGAAACCCATAACCCATCATATGCGAAAGGGCATTTCTTTACTCACCCCCTTTTTTCTTTCTGCATTTCTTCCTTTATCCGGCAATATATTCTGGATAGGCTATTTCGGAAATTTTTTTTAATTATTTTTCTTTAATATAATTTCATAGGGGTAAAAGTGGAAGTATAAAATTTTGGAGGTGCACGAAGAAATTGAAGGGGTAGAAAAAAATGGGTCAGGCAAAATCACAGCAGATAGGCCCAATCAACTTGGAGAAAAACGGTTCTAGCTTTCTGTTTAGGGTTTAGGGTTTAGGGTTTAGGATTTAGGGTTTAGGGTTTAGGTCAAGATCAAAACTATCACAGCAGATAGGCCCAATCTACGTTATAGTCTTGATCTTGCAACTTATTTTATTTAATGCAGTCTTTCTTTTCAAAAATAAAGAAAAACGACTGTTTTGTTAATTATTTAAACTATAAACCTTCAAAGTCCCTTATTATATAATATTCGAGATTTATGACGAAAATATACGACAGTTTTAGAAGTTCAAAAACGTAAATTTAATAACAAATTAATAAATTTTGATAAATTTTATGCTGTCAGAAATTTACTTAGAAGCTATAAAACAATTAACTTGGTTTTATTAATGAAAAATTTGAATTGACAAAAAACGACTTAATTTCTTTTAACTAAACCTTGAGAGAAAGGTTTATAGATGTAACACTCCATTTAAATAATAACCTTAATTAAATGAAATGTTACACATCCAAGAGTAAAGTAAGATAAGAGTACTTGCAATTATTCAAGAGTACTTAGAAGTAAAACTAAGGCACACCACGATGCCAATACAAAACAAGATAAAAGTGTGACAATATTCAACATGAAAATTCAAAGAGTAAAGTAGTACATGGGCTACAGCCCTAGAAGAAACTGGGACAGCGGAATCCAATACAAAGCTAAGCAGTGAAGCCTCCATCACCCTGACGATCACGAGGAGTTCTCACATCTGCTCACATCAATAGAATTGATGATCATCGCAAAAAGAGAAAATCACACATAGAACATACAAACAAGCAGAAAAGGTAAGCTAGAGTAGAAAAACGGCATACAATTTTATAGCCAGACCTACATACATCAACCAAGCATGTGAAGACTCGTAAGCAAAACACTTAGACTCCAGACACGACTTATCCTTTGAGTTTGTCTATTAAATCCATCACTTGATGTTGTCCTTGCCTCATAATTGAGCTTTTCTTATTTTTCTAATTTTTTACTCTCACGTAGCAGCTTGCTTTCCTCTTGTTCTGTGTTGGATTCTCCAATCTCACTGTTTTTGGTAGCCTTGTAGGTGAAGCCTCTTCTTGAAGGTGGAGTTGTGAGTGATTCTATTATGCGAGCAAACTGCCGAGAGGAATTGTGGAGTGAGTTGGGACTTCAAATGAGTACAAACACTTGAGGGAGAATAGCACATGACACTGCAGCCGAGACAACATAGTTCTTTTCTTTTTGTGTTGTTTCTATTTTGATGTCACGAATTTTGTGTTGTATTTTTATTTTTCAGTTTGTTGTTTTGCTTCATTTGGCTTAGGTGGGAAAATGCTTTAGAGCAATCCCATCCTTAGCAAAGTTTGTAATAGTTTAACCGTGTAGTGTGAAGCATCAAGGGGTTCCAAAGGCCACTTGCATCTTCACTTAGGATTTAATTTTGTCGTTTAGTTTATGTTTTCAGTCTTTATGTTTTCAGTCTTTGTGTTTTTAATGTCCAGGTTTTGTGTGAATTGTATGTTTACATTTTCTATTTTAGGTTACCGTGTTATCTAGGTGCAAGTTCTCTTACCACCTAGTTGACCTTTCTTTGGTCATAAGTTCATACGCACAATGTTTTCACACAATCTGTTTTGCTTTGAATTTTTATTGGGAATTCTTGTGAAAGAAATTTAGAGATCTCTGGCTAGGAAAGGCTTGGTTTCTAAGCCTGTCCATGAGACTCACCTCCTTTTCCTGGTAGTATTTCTAGAAATCTTTTCCTTTATATTCTCTTTAGAAATTCTTCAAGTATCTTTTGAAAAATTGTTTTTGGTAAAAGTGTTTCCAAAAGCTTTCGAAAATGAGTTTTTCTCCTTATAGCAGTGTCCATTTAGCTAGGCATAATAATGTGCATTTAGCTAGGCATAGTAGTAATGAGTTGCATCATACCATTCATAGTGACATCCCATTCTTTGGGGAAGATATAGGACCAATATCATTTAGAGATTGGATATGGGATACAAAGAAATTGGCGCAACCATTGTTTAGTAAATATAGTCAATTTGACATTCTTAGGCATGTTACTTCTAGATTTGTAGGACGTGCATCCGAGTGGTGGCAAAAGAGACAGTCTAGAGTGCAAAATGGGAGAGAATCATGCATTAACACATTTTATGAATTAAAAACATGCATGTGGAAACATTTCATTCCCCCTTCATTTAGGATAACTAAAGAGCAACAATCTAGGATAGAAGACTTCATTGACATAAGTGATGCATTCATCCAAAATCTTGCTAAGTTTTCTAGACTAGAAAAAGATTTTAAGAAAAATTTGGACTTGCTCTTGAGTGAACAAAGAGAGAGAGAGAGAAAAAAACAAAAGAGAGTAAGAGAAAAGGTTGAAAAGTTTCGAGAGTTTGATATGCAAAGAGTAAAAGAAAAGCTTGCGAAGCTTCATGTTGAGGCAAAGAAAAGAGAACAAGAGGAATATGAGAAAAATGAGAAGAAGAAAAGAGTTGAGGAAGAAAAGGAAAAAGAGGAGAGTCTTGGAAAAGTTAAAGAGAATGAGAGAAAAGAATTTGAAGAAAGAGAGAAAATAAGACAAGAGAGTGAGTTAGAAAGATAATCAAAAGTGGTAAAGTTAAAGAGCAATTCAAATCTACGGGAACTCATTGTTAGGGATTTGGTGTTTAATCCATCACTAGTTCCTTCCATGAAGACCCAAGTTCCAAAGGGAGTTTCCTATCTTTAAACTCTTCTTACTTTTTCATTAAATCTTTTGTTTTGTTTCCTTCTCAAACATTTTGTTTTCCATCTCATTCACTTATTTCATACTCCTCAACCTATTGTGCCAAAACACACTTTGACTTTAAAACTGTCTTAAAAAATATTCCAAGTCAAAGTGCAAGACACTCTTTCTGTGAAGTGGGCTGGATATCACCTTTTTCAACCTTTAAAAGCCCATTATCACACACTACACAATCAAATATGATGCATGGTCATTATGATTTTAATGAAATTTTGTTTGATGACTATTGCAGATTTGTGTTTGATCCTGGTGGAACCTATAATTTGGTTGTTGTGAGCCTTTACGAACCCTCTTGATTTGAGGACAGATCCTCTTTAAGAGGGAGGGGATGATGTAACCCCATTAAGGCTCATAGCTTGGGCCATTGGCTAGGCCCATTTCTTTTAATTTCTTTTATTTTCTTTATTTCTTTTATTAAATAAATGTTTGTCTAAATTAGGTTATTTTTATCAAATGCAGACCATGTCTACAACTTGTACCATGAGTGGCCAAATCAAATAATGAGCCTAAAGCGCAATTCATGCGCATGCTTGTGTGAGAAACAAAGTCAGCCCAAATTACCATAGACTTGTGCGAAAAGCTTCATTTCTACTATCATGTATTGGGCTTCCAACCCAATTCCTTAAGCGTCCAGCAGATCACGTCCTCACTTTGCATCATGAGAATCAATCTTCCAGTGCATATCGTGAAATGGTTTGTGCATTAGCTGATTAGGCCATCAAATGTGTGAGATCCGCAGAATTTAATTAATTAATAAATGCAAGTAGGTAGAGTATTTATGACATTAAATTCTGATGGTATGATGTGAAAAAATATTAGCTTAAGTGGTTGAGAGTACTTTGATTGTGTGAGAGGACTTGGGTTCAAGTTCTATGTGTGCCAAATTGTGTGTTATTTAATTATTATTGTTTTAATAATATGTTGAAGCTTGTTTCGTATGATATAATACTTGAATTATGTGAGTTAGCAAGAAACATGAGTTGGCCTGATGGTTTAGTATTGATTTGGCTTTGGCATGGTTGTGGGTTCGAACCTTGGTGGACTCAAATTTAACTCTTTTTTTGCTAAACAGTTAGTGTGGGCTGAATATGAAAGGGTAGAGACAACCCTAGCAGAAGGGGAAGGAAAGAGGGTTTTGGAGGCTGTTTTCTAAGAAGCTTAGAAGGAGTGCGAAAATTCAGAGTGAATAATGTGAGGTTTAAGGACATTTGAGAGCTGTTTGGGGGAGAAGCCAAGAGAGGGCATTGGTGTTCCAAGAAAGATCCCCAAATTCAAGTTTTTAGCAAGGAAATTTCAGGTTAGGGGAGGTGAACCTATAAAATTGTATGTTTTGTTAAGGTTGCATGATTGTGATGTTGTTCTGCCATGAATTTCATGCTTCACATGAGGGAATTAGGGGTTATGGGTTTTGGTATTGTTTTATTGAATTTTGGCCTAAATGCGTGAATATAATGGGGTTTATGCATTGTATACATTGTGATTATGCGAAATTTGGGGTTGGGGCCTATATTGTGTATAAATTGTGTTTGGGTTTGGGTTTGGGGCCTATATTGTGTATACAATATAGTCACCACTGAATTGGTATGAATTGGAATATGTTTGGGTCTCTGGTGCTAGTGTTTGTGTGCGTGAAACAGTGCCAGAGTCTGCATGTCTCGCTCAAGCGACCTAGGCTCGCCTAGGCGAGATATGCAAGGACTCGGCCCTTTTTTGCTTGAGGCTATCGCTCAGGCGAAGGATTTTTGTTTTGGATGAAAGGTCATCTGCTTAGGCGAGTGAGTCTCGCCTAAGCGAGAACTCGAGAGGGTTGGGTGATTTGGCTTGAGCATCCCGCTCAGGCGAGGATCCCATTTTTTAGCGAAAAAGTGTCTCGCTCAAGTGAGAGTCTCTTGCATAAGCGAGAATTCGAAGAATGTTCTAATGTTAGCTTAACTCGCAGCCCAGGCGAGAGATTTGATTCTTGGGCGAAATGTGATCTCACCCAGGTGAGTGTAACTCGCCTAAGCAAGAGTTCGAGATTGGTTCTGTGCGTGGTGCTCACTTAGGCGAGGTAACCTAGCTTAAGCGAGATGGACTGGAGTTCTTATGCAAAGGCTTGAAGATTAGCAAATGATGGTTGGATTGTGTGTTTAAATGCATACGATTTTGTGGTATTAAACTGATTGGTGGTGGAATTGGGATGTGTGTACTATCAGGCTTCTAGGATATCTCATAGGTGGGTTTGCTGGTGTTCCATGGGTTGTGGCCCGAAACGTATCCTTGAGTTGTGGCTCGAGATAAGGGTTAAGCACGTGGCATTCTAAGGGTTGTGGCCCGGAATGACTTCCCTTGAGTTGTGGCTCGGGATAGCAGATGAACACGAGGAACTCTTGAGTTGTCGCTCGGGTTGGCGAGTGTTGCCGGTGTGAGTGTGCATGTTGTGGCCAATACGGATGGGTCCAGATGGATTGCCCTCCTTAGTGATTTGCTGACGAGTTTGGTAGTCCTGGGATGTTACGGACTATGTTCGTATTTGAGAACTCCACCTGGCGTTACAGTGTGTGATCTGTAGCATGGTTCCCGCACGTGCTCTGTGGCTGATAGGTGTGGCAGCAAGGCACCTTGAGATACTCACTAGAAGATGTAGAACACTGCTAGCATGGTTGTGGCCATGTGGAAGAGCTGGAACGAGTCTCCTTGATGTGCACTGATATTACATGGTTGTGGCCATGTGGAAGAAAGGGAACGAGTCTTCCTTGATGTGCGTTGATATTACATGGTTGTGGCCATGTGATAGAGAAGGAGGAGGTTCCTTGGTGTGAAATGATATCATACATGGTTGTGACCATGTGGGTTAAAAGAAGAGATTTAATTTGATGTATTTTATTATATATATATATATATATATATATATATATATGATTGATATATATTTATGTGTTATCTTTTTAGCTCACCCTATCTACTTGTGTTTGGCGATGATCGTGTACGCGGTACACGTGAGCAGATGATATTACAGGTGGAGCTGGTGAGGCTTAGCCGCGGAGTGGGGGAAAGCCTGGGAGTTTTATATTATTATGATTTGAACTATCTTGTAAAGTCTTATGAGAGGCTTAATTATTATGTTCAGTTTTATGAATTATGGATTTTGGTTTTAATTGGAAGTAATAAAATGATTTAAATTTCCCGCGTCTTTGGGAAATGAGGTTTTATTAATTACGACTTAATTACTTTTTCTTTATATTTTTATTTAAATCTGTAATGTCCGGTCAGGATGTTACATTTGGTATCAGAGCAATGGTTTTCAAAAGATTTTTGGGATCTATGGGGAGTGAGCTTACCGTGTGTTGCTTGTGAGATTATTTTGTTTATTGATTGTTAACTATTTTTGGTATAAGTCTTAATCGAAGCTGTTTGATGTGAATAGTGAATATGTGGTGTGCTTAGGCTATGGCAAATAGGCGGAGGAGGAATAATGCTGGGGCTGATGAGATCGCGCAGGCGATACATCGGATGGTGGATGCGATGCAGCCCATTGCGACGCAACCTAGAGTCGTGGAGCACCCACACACCCTATGACGATGGAGGACTTTATGAGGCATAAGCCCTCAAAATTCACGGGTAAATCCACTCTGGACGAAGCTGACACATGGCTCAAGGAGTGTGAGAAAATTTGCAGTCATAGAGTGCACTGATGCACAGAAGCTGACCTTCATTACATTCTTACTGGTGGCGGATGCTAAATATTGGTGGGCGGGCATGCAGTAGCTCATGCAGACTAGGGACGAAGAGGTTACCTGGACTTCTTTCAGGACGAGATTCCTGGAGAAGTATTTTCCAGACAGTGTCAGGCATGAGAGAGAGGCGAAATTCCTCACGTTCCAACAGGGGAACCTAATTGTGTAGGCATACACGAACATATTTGAGTACTTGGCGAGGTTCTATTCGCCCACCGTCACCAAAGAGTGGAGATGCAGATAATATGAGGGCGGGCTGAAACACGAGCTGCGCTGATTCATTGTACCCCTCTGGATCAGAGAGTTTCCAGTCTTGGTGGAGCAGGCCAAGGCCGTTGAATAGCTGGAGATGGGGCTCAACAGAGTGGCCCGACCTTGTGCTAGGGTTTCATTCACAACCCTCTTTTGACTTCACGCGAGCTCGCTTGCTTCATGTGTTCCACCCTAGGGTTCGTTTAGGATTCATGGTTTTCCTTTCTCTCGCCGCTAGGTCAAGTATGTTAGACGACGTTTCATTCTTTTGTTTCACCGATTGCCTTCATCTATAAAAGGCAATCCAAACCTTTGTATCAATCAACTTAGATGAATGATATGAGGTTTATTCCCATTTGTCAACTCACCCTTCACCTTAGATGAGGATTTCTCCTCCTAGGGTTCCAAACACCATGAGTGTGTGCGTTTCCATGTGAGAGCGAGAGAGAATCATTCCATTGTGACTCTTCCACTGCATTTCCCATTGATTCCACTGAACAATCGACACTTGGAGGTCGTTCCCCGTAGAGTGGAGCAATTTTCATCCGATTAACGACGCCATCGGCCTCTTCAACAGACACTGCTTAGAGGCCAGGTGTGTGAACACATCCACCTAGTTAAAACCCCTGAAGGGTAGAACGACTCGGTATAGAGCTCGACCATAAGATAGAGCTCTAGGACGATGGTCGACCCTCTTGCGATGGTGCCAAGAAATGCGAGAAGAACGTGGAACGCCATGCACTTAAAAACATATCACAATTAAACAATGTCGAGGCTGTGTGTACTCTTTTTCCTTACCTTGGATTTTGTCCCTAAGCTGGGTTTTGCCAAGTATGGTTTTAATGAGGCACACCCGTTTTGTTTTAATAAAAAAATCATTAAGCTTTATATGTCTCTTCCTATTACATCGTGTTTGTCAAATGATAGTTAATAGTTTTCGCTACTATTTTTACCTTGTCTATCATTTGTTCCACGCACACATTGTCAATAGCAGCAAGCCCAAACCCTCCCAATGAGGCAACCAGGTTTTTCAAGAAAATAGCCCAAACTCTCCAAATGAGGTAACCAAGTTGTTCAAAAAAACGTCTCAAACCCTCCAAACAAAGTGTTTACATGGCATGGAAAAGTTGTTCGCATAGCAACACAAGGATACATTGCAAACAAAGCCCCAACAAGGCCGAATCAGGAAACAATTAAAGCACGAAAAAATTTCTAAAACACATCAAGAACATGTCCATATGAGTTAGCGACTTCCACAGGCTCCATCTTAGTAGTAGGTGGAGGGGCCTCCTTAGCAATAAAGATTGTTGCCTCCTACCTTTCGCTAGGCTCTTCAACGATGGCTCCATTAGTGACCACCTTTTTCCTTATCAAATTGATCTAGGGCAATGTTTGGATGCAACACCACCGCTTGGTTTCTGGCACTACTAAAACTACCAAAGAAGGCCGCCAACCCTTGTATTCAAATGCTCCAACTCTGTATTCAACGCCAAACCCTTATCATCCAATCCAGTGGCCTACACTTATAGGCTTACCAACTTGGCCATCAATATCGTAACACACACTATTTCTTGGTCCTAGGAAACCTCTATCTCCTCCAACTTTCTCTAAGCTTGGGCATCCTCAACGAATAGTTTTTTGTAGTGAGTGATGCTTTGGGACAACTCTACGTCCTTGTTGACCAACCGTAAACCCTGCTCCTTATACAACCCAGCTAGGGTGTCCTTGTCAGCGCGATCAATAGCCATCTGTACTTGTGCCACTTCAAGGTCTCCAGTATCCTTCTTCAACCCAAAAATCTTGTCCCTCATCAACTTCCTCTTTTCATCCTTCTTTAGTGAGGGAGTCACCTCTCATGTCTTAGTGCCACAAAGAGGAAACCCTGTGGTCAATCACCATCGTATGCTCCAAGCAGGGTTGGGAACCTATTCACACTAGCCCAGCTCGACCCTTCACACCGAAGAAAAGTTGGGAGGGGGAACTTAAAGCAACACTAGCTTTCATTCCCCGTGCGACTCTTTACACCTTCCTTCTCCACAAATTCTGTAGGAGTCCTTTCCAGGTTCTTGCATGAATTCTCCCCCGCTATCAAGTCCATGAAATCTTGCTCGACAACCGCAACATTAATAGAAGAGCACTCTTGTAGTGGTTCTTCAATCAGAGGCTTTTTTGCCTAGGAGGAGAATCCAGAAACAAGCCTTGTTGCTTGAGCAACAGGATCGTCAAGCAAAGCTTTTCTAGATGACAAGCATCGCTCTACAAGAGAGTCATGCATCCTCACTACTATGACTTTCCCAGCAGTTTGAGTCGTAAAAGTCAAATGTAGGTCCACCACAAGAAAGGAATGGGCATGCTTTACAAATGTCTACTTGACCTACCATGAACTTGTATGTCCCTGACTTAGCTTTGCCCGTGCCATTCTCCAAGACTTCACGTTGAAGCTTTTAGATAAAGGTGACTCGGAGGCATTGAAAGCTTAGATAGTAAATCGCACTCGAAAGTAGACAGCAAAAAAGAAATGCCAAATGTCTTAAAGAATTCATAGGTGAAGATGAAGTTGTCTTTTCTCTCCCTAGGCCTGTAATAAACCCTATCCCCGAGGGTACAAGAAATGACATCGATTCAATTGTACAAAGAGGGAAGGTGGCTAAGAAGGCTACCGCATTGGCCTCCGTTTATTCCTGGGAGCCATACTTGAGAGCATCGTCATCCACCCTGAAATAGAAGGTAACTTGATGAATGGACGATAGGACAAAACCCTTCGCAAGGTGACCTACCACGATGGCCTTACCCTTCTGAGAGCGAGTGGTAACTTCTTTTCTCCAAGAATGAGTAGACAAAGTCCCCAATGAAAACGTCAGAGGGACAACAAGAGTAAGATGGTCCAGGGAGGAACTCCCCCTATTGGAAGAAGATGAAGAGGTCCCAATGGAGGAACCCTCGTCTATGGAGGTGCCCTTTCTATATAACGACGACCCCCTCCTATCACTTGAGTACGAAGAGTTAGAAGACATACCTAGGAAATGGATGAATGAAAAGAAGACGTAGTGTAGTGTAGAGGAACGAAGTGTGTGGACAAGGAGGAAAAAACAAAGATTAGAAGTGAGAGGAAAACGCGGAAAGAAACTTGAAAAGGGAAGTTAAAGTGTTTTTTAGTAACTTGAAGCGACAAAGTTCACCCAACATCATTTCACTTCACAATGAAAATTCACCAATGGGGTCATGCCATGTCACCTCTGCGAGCAGGGTGGGACAAACCTCACCATCATCACACGTGCTAAAAAAACCCCTCATAATTATGACAGGACCCTTCGTCAGGAAACACTTGCACTCAGTATAGAGTGGCCAACATCGAGTCCAACCTGGCTTCGCTCTCCTATAAGGGGCTGACCTCGGTGTCTAGACTAGCATGGATCCTAGGACCTATAAGGCCGACAACAACTCGGTCTGAGAAGGCTAACCCACTTGCAGACTTTCAGGCCAAGACCAGCCATGATCACGATCAACACTGCACCCATGCATATCAAACTCTCGAGTTGGGGGTGGGGGGCTTATGTGCATACCTAACCCAATTAGCTATAATGGGTGCAATGGATATTAGTCCAAAAGGAATCACTTAAAGCACAATTAAGTATCCATTGAGATTTCCTCCCATCAGAGAGGATTATGCATTAACTAGCAGTATCTCAACAGTTTTGATACGCCTTAATGATAGGTAAATGGTCATTATTACATCCTAATCACAAGACCAACATGTAATCCTATTTATGTCAGTATTATTCTATCATACAAACATGGAATCTAAGACATATCACTACTTCTTTATGTAACCCAAAAGCATCCACAACTCTTACTTACTTGAGCATTAGAGTCTTTTTTGCAAGTGGATCCCTTCTTTAGAGCATCGACGAAGATTACCTGTTGCAACAAGGGCCCTTCACCTGCCAGGACGCCCACCTCAAGGTCCGGGTAAGAACAAAAGGTATATTTGGCATTTGTAGGTTCAATAATACTAAGACTTGATTATTTTAATATTAAAAGGTTTTAGTATAAATAGAATTATTAAAAGAGTTTCATTATTTAAAAACACATTATTTCTCTATAAACCACTTTTTTAGAGTTCTCGGACTTCTCTTTAAGGGTTTTCCTCCTCTATTTGTCTGACTAAAGATTTGAGACTGTAGGAGTGATCCCCGCGGCGAGCCCTTCACTTTGGGCCGATCAATTTTTCGTTTGCGTAAGTTAAGTTTCAACTATTTTTCTTGTTTCTCTTAGTCTTCTTCTGTTTCTATTGCATATGAGACTTTTTTTACTTGCATGTGAGGTTTTCATCTTCTATAACGGTCTTTGCTGATTAGTGATCATAATGATATATCTTGATCATTCTTGTGATGTTTTTTATATGTAGATAGAGCATCATGTGGAGTTAGAAGTGCTTTGGTGTTCGTAAAGTTGTTTTGGTTTGTGGAGCTGTTTTGTCAGGTCAGGGAAGCTACTATTTGGTTGAATTCATCATCTTGATAGTTAATTGTGATATGGTTTGTTGAATTGAGTAATTGTATGTTGAAATTTTTTATATTTGATCTATGTTTGGTCTTGATTTGGGGAAAGGTTTGGATCTGTGTTTTGAGTTATTGGGTATTAGTTTTGAACTGTCTAAAACCATTTGGAATAAAAAAAAATACTAAAAGGAGAGGTGCCCAATTAGTCAAGTACACAAGATCAATTTTCTTTAAATTATTTTTTCTGATATATTGCAGGATGTCGTTATAGTGTTGTTGGGCGCCACTTTTGCATCGTCAGATGCTAGAAGTCAATGGGGTTCCAAGGGATGGGCGTTGAGCGCCAATTTTCCAGCATTGGGCGCCACCCTATTTTTTCTTTATCTACTTCCTCTTGGTAAAATGAAGATTCTCGCTTCGTTAATTGTTGGATTAAGCTAAAATTTTGTTAGCTGATCGTAGACACGTGATTCTTCACTTAGACCGATGAGATCTTTTTTTTGAAGTTTGTGGTTAGAGAAATGGTTTTCAAAGCTTTTATGTACTTTATGTATAAATTTATTTGCTCTGTTTTGCATGTTTCTCTTTTTGACTGTTTTAAGGTATTTTGTTGTTGATGTGAATTATGGTTATGGTTCTCATTGTGATGAATTGAATATAATATGTTGTGATGAATTGAGAACTCTATATGAATTGATACAAATGTATATGATAAGGTATGTTGATTGCTTAATTGTGGGTACGAGGATTTTGTGAAGATTTTGTTACAATAATTGTAATTGGTTGAGATTGAAGAGTTAGAGATAATGTGAGGGTATTCCGAGAGAGGGAATCCCATTGAATGCTTAAATTTTTAGGGTGTGCATTTAGGATAAAACTACTACATCTTGGGGAGCTAATCCTAAAACTCTATTAGTTATTCATACTCATGTAGAGTAGGATGATTAGGTAGTTAGAGTGGCATGAGATTATGTCAAGAGAACGACTGCAAGGTTCTATGACAGTAAAAAGGATTTACCTTGTGTGTGGTAGCTCAAGTAGACGAGTTGTTCTACCACCACAAGTGCGCAGGGTCCCTAGTTCTACTTAAGTTGCACTTATATGGATAAATCGAGTTATTGAGAGTTTGATAAAATACATGTGTGTGATCTTGATCACTTATGATAATTGTAATAAAATTGATTGTTTGTGTGGTATGATTGTTCTTGTATAGCTAGCTTACCATTGCACTTTGTGATTTTGTGTTGTTTTCTTCTTTTACATTGATCACCATTTTGGTGGAAGTAGATTACCTGTTTTTAATATTATAATGAAGGGTCCTATTTTATTAGTTTTAAGATGATAAAATTGGATGTTACGAAATAATTTTTTTCTTTCGTATTTAGTATTAGAAAATTGTTAAATCTAAAAATAAAGTACTAAATAAAAATATATTAAGAAAGTATCTTAAAATCTAAGTAGATATTAAAGAAATCAAATCTTTAAAAGAGAATGAAAAATTATATAATTTAAGAAAGATTTTTTAAATGAAATGAAACTATCATATTGTTTTATAAATTAAAAGATTTTATTATTTATAAAAAGATATAATTGGCATTTGAATTAGAATTTAAATTATTTTTTATAATTAACTATCAAAATTTTAACCACAGAATATTATTGTATTATTAATAACTTTTTATTAATAGTTGCAATTGCTTGTAACAATGAAAATAAAATTTAAAAATCTTAAAATAATAGATTTTAAATCTAATTCAGTATGAAGAAGAAAAAAAATTGATGGTTGGGAAAAAGAGGGGCCATAGGGTTCTCCGGGTTTGAGCAATCACAGTCTCTTTTGGGGTTTTGAAGTAAAACAGTAGACGTGATAGGATTGTAGGGTATGGTACTGCGCCAACCAAGCCCAGCCAAGATTTTGTGACATTTGAAAAGGGACAGGGACCACTTCACAGACTACTACTTCTAGGCTTATTAATACAATTGTACCCTCTATCTTTCCCTTTAGATTATATAATTTTACACTCTTAATACCATCTCTCAATTAACTTTCATTCTTGTCACAATAATACACTATGGAAATGATTCATATACATGAAAAAAAAAATATTAACAATTAATATTTATATATAAAATGATAGGTGTTATTATCTGAATGTCTTTGGAATGGAGTGCAATAGGCTTTTTGATTTGGTCCATGGATAAATAAAATATAGATATACTAAAACAAATTTGTTACTTAAAAAATTTCAGATTGTAAACATAATTTTTATCTGCTTTTTATTATAGTACCATCCTTAAAAAACATATATATATATATATATATATATATATATATATATATATATATATATATATAAAATGAGTAGTTCTATACAATAACTCCATAATTTTGTGGTTATTAAAATTGATTAATATTTTTCTTTGCGTCCATTGTGATTACAATTTATAAAAGGGTCCATTTGAAGCCTAACCACGTGACCTTCGTCCCACCACCATCCTCATCTCGAGCTCATCTTGGCATGTACCAAGAAATCCAATGTGACTTTTTGGCACCATTCAATTCATCAAACACATGCCATTAATTTGGTGTTGAACCAACGTACGATAATTCTCCCACACAATGTATGTAATGCTGTAATCTTATCCTTTTGTCTTCACATTTCTAACTACTTTCATTTTAAAGATATAAAATGTTTTTCATAGAAATGGTTCTAATTTTTTTTTACAATAATAAGGCATTTATTAGTCTACCTTTATTTTGTTTAAGTTTTAAGTAGGTTTATTAAATTTGGGATCATAATAAAGAGAGTAAGGAGTCATAAGGTGGTCTAGTTTAGATGAAAGGGAGGGAAGACAAGGTTGTGGGTTCAATCCCCTCAGAAAAAAGATTGGTTTGATGAGTTTAGAAGGGAGAGTGAGCGATAGAGATATGCTCTCAAATTATATCAAATATTCAATTTAAAGAATTGAATATTATCTACATTGTAAGACCCTAGAAAAAATATATATAACCAGTAGATAAATAGTACAAAAGAGAAAAAATAGTTAATGATAATTTGCATGTGTGGTATGTTTGTGTGTGATGAGGGGAAGTTGTATATGTGTGGTTAGAATTGAGTTAGTAAGTTTGGGATATTTCCATGTGTTATGGTTATTTTTGTGATGAAAAAAATGTTCATTAGCATTAATGAAATGTGATAAGGATTTTGTCGGTGTATTCTGCCAAAATTTGACAATTGGGATTGCGCACAAAATCGAGGGAGTTAGGCTCTCAACTATGTCTACAAGTTCACGAAGTCAACTTTGTTAGTACAAGCAACCCTGGTGCAAAGATTTAATAAAGCAAAGTGCATGAGATCACATGTGGTTGATGAAGATTGATGAAAATCCATTTGGTGATCATGTTTCTATTGTGTTAAATATGGAAATAAAGTGTAGAATATGATGTTTACATGTTGTACCATATTTGTAGGTTATATGACATAAGTTAGATGTCTTGTTAGTCTTAGTGTGTCCTTTTTAATCTGTTAAAATGGGTTTTAACAGGTTAAAAGACTTGTTGTATATAGTTTCTAATTTGAATGTATTCAATCAGTTAAATTATTTTTCAATTGACTGATTTCACTTAAGTCAAGTGAAATCAACAGATTGTACAGACAAATCGACTAATTGATTTCACTTAAGACCAAACTATATAAGCTGTGTTTTAGTGAAAGGAGGTACGATTTTGAGTTTTTGATCATGAAAAACAATAATTCAGCTGCAAGTGGTTGTTTGAAGATCTTGGTTGATCTTGGAGGCATTTTGGCTTTGTAGAAGCTTGAAGAACTCAAGTTTGGTTAGCTAGGGAGAGCCACCATTAGGTTTTGTAGTTCTTGTGCCTCTTTTTGTGTTCCTAATGTGATTTTAGGTCTATAAGTGTGTTTCTTACAGAGTTGTAGTTGAGATTTTCAAAAGGATAATCTTGGTTTGTGGTTTGTAAAATTTTTGATAATAGTGGAAACCAGGCTCAAGTTGTCTTGGTAAACTTGATGTAGCTCTATGATTGAGTGAACTAGTATTAAAATAATTGTTCAATTCTCTTTCCCTCTACTTGCTTACTTTAAAATCTCAAGAAAATCAAGCAAATTAATCTTTGTTGTGTTGGCATGCGTTTTTGTGTAGTCTGATAGTATAATCTTGTTAGAAATACTGTTTGGAACGAATCTTGTGTGAGAAAGCATGTTGTTTGAGTAAGATTCATGAATTCTGCATTTTGCATAATTTCCCAATATTTTAACCGATTGTTTTGAAATTTTAATCTGCTGATTCATAAATGTATGAATAGATTAACCTGTTGTTTTTATTTTTTTACTGGTTGAAAGTATACTATTCTACAACTTTTGCATTCAAATTTTGTGGTCTAATTGATTCAAAGAAAATGAGTCTTTTGCTTTTGAAAATTTTGATATAGCCAATTCACCCCCCCCCTTCTTGGCTTAAATTACCATTTCATTACTAACAAAGTTGCGTGATGTTTTGAAACTGAATATAACTATTCTTTTGTTGTGAACTTAGAAATTGAATAAGGTCACCAAACATTGGTTAGTGAAGTCAGTGGATATGGTCAATAATGGATCTGTAGTGATGTTTAAAGTAAGAAGAAAAGCAAATGAGTATGACATCACTTGGCCTAAAATAACCATTGTTGTTAGATATTCTATATTATTTGGAAATGTTTCAAGAAAATGATTGAAAGATAGGCCAAGAGTGCCAAATTATTAAACTCATTAATAAAGACAAGTTTGTCAAATGATATGTGTATAAGACGATGTGAAATCAAACGATACCCTCGTTGGGCGAGTCGTCCACTTGTCTATTGAAAACTATGTTTTATGCCTTAAATAGAAGGCATTAGAAGCTACCTCCACCAGATGAGTTAGACTTGTTGGATGAACTGGGTTGAGGTGCATTATAAAGGTTTTATTCATTTAGTGAAGTACTATTATTGATGAGGAAAAAATATCTATATCTTTCAAACATTTTAATGAGCTTAAAGGGTTCTTGGTTGTCTAGTAAGAAGAAGACTAGTTAGATTATTTGAGGTTAAGCTCGATTTGAGAAGCATGTTGCTTAGTATTGTAAGTAATGCAAGAAGTAATTAGTTAAGAAGATGGGGTTGAATTGACCTTTTCGAAAACTTTAGTATTTTTTAAACTTGTAAAACACTTTTAATTGAATCAAAATGGCCAAGAACTCAGTGTGCAATTACTACTAGAACATGCATTTTTAATCTATTGAAAACAAGATTAACAAGTTTATTTCATTAAACATAAAGTCAATCATACAGATCAATATATTTCAAAATATTAAAATACAGTATCAATCGATTGAAATATTGGGAAATTATGCAGCAAAACAAATTTGATGATTAACTCAGAAATAGTTTTAACAACTCATCAAGATTGATTCTAATCACCAATACAAACATAATTAAAGGTTCAAATTATATCAAATCACACAAGAACCATACAAAGATTGCTAAAAATAGTTTTCTTGAAACCTTTATCAAAATATCAAACAAATAGAAGGAGATCAAACACTTGCACACAATTTTTTACAAGTTCACTCAAAACTTAGCTACATCTAGTTGGTCAAGGAAACCTTAGCTTGAACTTACACTATGTCAAAAGATTTACACATTGCACCAAGATTACACTTTCGAAATATACAAAATACACCAAGACTCTTGAATACCATAAGAATATCAACAAAGCACAGCAAGACTCTTATTTACAATCCTGGAAACCCACCAAGCAACACCCAAAAACTTGAGAAAGACCAAACCTAGATGATGGCTCTCCCTAGCCAACCAAACCTCTTTCTCCAAGTCTCCAAACTAAAAAATGGTGTAAGAAAACAAAGATTACTTCACGAATAGTTGTAGATATGTGTAATCCAGAGAGAGAGAATTTTCCAAAAGTTTTAGACTGATATCGCGCTCAAAATGGCAATTGTTACAACTCTATGAAAACCCAAATTTATAGATTATCTATTAGCATATTCAACATGTTGATTTTTCCATTCAGTTTGTTGATTTCACTTAACTTAAGTGAAATGAGCTTATTCAAAGTTAATTCTGCTAATTGAATATGTAACTTACAAAACTATAGCAACTAGTCAATTAATTTGTTTAAAACCTATTTAACAAGTTAAAAGACTAGAACTAGACCCTAAACATCTATATAATATCAAATTGTCTTCACTTTGAGCTTCAATCTTCAAGACTTGACATCTTCATGTGATAGACATATTTAGTACACACACCAAGCTTGATCAACAAACATATCTTCAAGTTTTCATATCTTCATCAATTAATCATAAATACATCACATCACTATGCAATATCTTCATCATGTCACTAAGCAATATCTGCATCATGTCACTAAGCAATATCTTCATCAAATCGTCAAGGATAAAATCATTTTTGCTAACAAGTATGAGTGTTAGTGATACAATGTTGGCTTTGTGTGAGTAATAACGATGTTTGGCTCTATGTGAATTGTGAGGATGTTTAACTTTCTGTGAGAGGTAGATGTTTGGCTCTTTATGAGAAAATGTTTAACTCTGTATAAGTAGATGTTTCTCTATATGAGCAGATGTTTGGCTTTATGTGTAAGACTCGAGAAAATTAAATAATTAAATAAATAATTATTTAATAAATGCGGGTAGTAGGAGCCTTTATGGCATTTAATGCGAATTGTTGTGATATGGAAAAGTACTAGCTCAAATGGTTAAGAGTACTTGATTGTGTGAGAGGACTTGAGTTTGAGTCCTATGTATGTTATTTTAAAATGTGTATTATTTTAATGTTATGATTGAATGTGAGTAGTGATAATGTAATCCTAAAATTATAGGAATTATCACAAAACATGAATTGGTTGAATTGGTTGTGCATTGACTTTGCAATTGAGGGGTTGTGTGTTCAAACCTTGCTAAGAATGACTTTAATTTTCTTTTTGCCAAATTTTCGTTTGGTATGAATGTGAAAAGGCAAGAGGAACCCTAGCTGCCAAGAGGGGCAACCAAGTGGGTATAGAAACACCTTCTTAATGATCATTGAATAGCCATTAAGTAATTTTTAATTTAATTTTCCTATTAATGGAGTAAAGGGTGATTAAGGAGGTATTAACTTAGAGAGAGGATGGAATTAGAGGATAATGGAGTATTGTATTTTCGTGTGAGTTTTGGGCAGAGGTTTTTCAGAGGATTTGTGCTGGTGGAAGAGAGAGTGGAGGCTGAAAGACGCTGTCAGGGTGGAACCAAAGGTTAGGAGAGTTTTGGTTGAAGGACACATACACCAAATTCGAATTTTGAGCAAGGAATCCAAGTAGGGGACTTGTGTTTTTATTTCGTGATTGAATGATTATGCTTTGCCATGTACCATTGCATGAAATCCCACTCTTTTTATGTTGTTTTTTGTAGTTTCTAGGTTTCTACCCAGAAACCGCCTGACGGTAAGGATTGACTCGTCAGGCGACACATCAATTCTACCTAGTTTATGGGTTCTGCTATAAACTGCCTGGCAGCAATGAACACCCGCCAAGCGACTCAAGTACGATTTGAGGGCTTTGGCTCTTTTGTTATGTATTTGTGACGCTTTAAAATTCCTTTCAGAGTATTATGACTGGGTGACTATGTGATGATATATATATATATATATATATATATATATATATATATATATATATCATTGATATTGAATGTCATTGAGAATGTGTTTTGATGATAAAAGAGGTTGAAAAATTAGAAAGAGTTTCCTTGTTAGGTGCAATAATTATGGAATTAGGGAATTAGAAGTAATTGTTGATGTCATGATCATGATATGGTTCTATTGGATGAGGGTGTAAAAGATGAGATTGCGAAATTGTATAATGTAGGCACTATAAGCAAAATTGGATGGCTCGCAGGTGCATAAAACCTGGGTTGACCCCTAGTTCTGATGCACCGCTTGGCAGCATCGTGTTGGCCGCCAGGCGACGACGGTGAGCAGCAGCTATCTGTGAATAATTTGGCAGCTCGAGGGAAAGGTTCATGGGGATGAGTTGGAGTGGTATTACGATTGTAGTATTGAGAAACAAATGGAGTAGAGGTTAATTATAAAATGAAATCATAGGGGGAAATGAGATGGATTTAAATTATAAGTGGGAATTGGTTAGGTAACTAATAGTAAGTGTCTTAGTGGTCTAATTAGCCAGAGATAAGGAGATGGTGAGGTAGTGGAGCTGAATAGGAAATATTGAGAATATGAGTCAATTAATGTATGGAATTTTAGTGAATTGAATTATTAATAGAGTTGCTAAGAAGTATGTAATATCGGAATGACTGGACTTGAAATTAGGCATGTAGTAAGAATTGATCCTAATATGGGTGTGGTATGTGGGCTATAACTTGTAGTGTCCAATTTCAAGGTTGGGTGATATATGGTTATAGTTGGGTGAATGTGGACTAAGTTACAAGATGTTTTGGGGGCCAAAACTAGTAAAATTTAGACACTGGTATGGCGCATGGTGACCTATGTGGGTTCGCTAGGCGATAGGAGCAGCATGAATGCTCCTGCAACGAGTGGTGCTTGGCGGCAAGGTGTGCTCTGCCAGGCTATGGACCCTAAAACAGTGGGTCTGAGAGAGGTCTGGCACCTGGCGACGAGGATGTCTCGCTTGGCGGTCTGCACAGTGTTTTCGCCTAGCGACGCTTAAGTAGCGCCAGGCGATAGTGTTGCAAGCAGTGACTTGCGTGTGTTGCTTGTACGTAGTGATGCGATACTTGGATCAGGAGATGTTGTGCCATGAGCGGGTAGGTTCATGGGTGGTGGTGAACACATGATGATATGAGCGGGGAGGTTCATATCCTGTTACTCTCGTGTGGGGATACGAACGGGTAGGTTTGTATGTTCCGTGCTCACACTTGAGAGATGTTGCGAATGAGGAGGTTCGTAGCTGGTGGATCAAGTGTGTTGGACTACGGACGGGTAGGTCTATAGTAGGACTACGAGCGGGGAGGTTCGTAGAGGCAAGACCACGAGCGGGCAAGTTCGTGTGAGCATCATGAATCCTGAGTCCATGGCTAACCTTTTGTGTGAATTGAAGGTTGGAAAACCTTGGGGGTATTAAGGTCTTGGCCAAGAACTAACTAGAATCAAATAGTTGGGTGTTTTATGGTTTTATTAAATTATGTATTAAATTATTATGAGCTCACCCTTTCTATTTGTGTTTGGCGATGATCGTGTGACTTGTCACGCGAGAGCATATGATATTCCAGGTGATGTTGTTGACGCATAACTACGGAGAGAGGGATGTCATGGGACTTTTGACTAGAGATTTTACTTATGTTTTTCACTATTTTGTCATATTTTGGAAATTTGTAATGACTTTATTTCTCTTATTTAATTAAATTATGGCGCGTTGAATAATGTTTTAAAATTTTCCGCATTTGGGAATAATAAAATTATGATGGTTGAATTCCAATTCTTATTTATTTATTTATTTTTATTAAGTAATTTCCGGTAGGAACGTTACATTGTGTGTGTGAGAAAATGTTTGGCTCTATCTGAGTAGATATTTGCCTCTGTGTGAGCGAATGCTTGGCTTTGTGTGAGTATATGTTTGGCTCTATGTGAGAAGATGTTTGGCTTTGTGTGAGTGGATGCTTAGCTCTGTATGAGTGGATGTTTGGCTTTATGTGACCGGGTTTTGAATCTATGTGAATAGTGAGACCATTTGATTTGTGTGATTAATATGATATTGGTTTTTGGGTGGTCAAATTAATGTATAACATATGGAAAATGTAATTGTTCATATTTTTGAATTACTATCTATATTGTTGTTTAGCTTATCCTTTTGTCTTTGTGTTGTGCTTTGTTTATGCCATGATCGTGTTTGATAAGGGAGCAAGTGATAGTTTAGGTGGTGATGCACAACAATTAAGAGCTTTGGGAAATGCCCAATTTTAAGTAAAGAGTCTTAATATAATGTATTATCATTTTGTTAGTTTACATCCACTTTGAGAACAATGTTTAACTAAATATAGTTAAATAATTTTTTAGTCCCTAAACTTTTATTGGAAATTAGAATTTATCTTTTTGGTCCCCAAACTTTAAAAATGAATAGATATAATCCTCCTAACTCAACCAAGTTAAACTTTTTGACGCATCAAATGGCGTTTCAGGCTAGCATTTGAATTGTTTACAATGTTTGACATGTTCTAGCTCAAATATTAGCTTGGAACATTGTTTAACACACACAAAAATAAATAAAAAATTAATTTTGTTGATTTAAAAGAATTATATCTATTCATTTTTAAAATTTGGGAACTAAAATATATTAAAGTTTATAACATGGATGAATTTCAATTTTGCATTCAACTTTAAGGATTACAAACATATTTAACTCAAGTAATATTATGTTAACTAAATGATCATTTGAATATTTGTTTTTTGTGGAGTTGTGTTAGTGGATAGACAATTTGTTTAAGTTATATTGGCTAGAAGATACATTAAGCATTAGTATGCCTATCAGACGATAGATGCATGTTATGTGTAGGGATGACAATGAGTCAGATCAGGCACAAATAGTGTCTACCTGCAAAAGAAAAAAATCACCTGCTATCCACACGTTATGTGTGGATAAGGTTTTTGACAATTTTTGCGTTTTGCATATTTATTTTCTATTTTTGGTCTTAGACATTGAGTTTTCTTCATTTCATACATTAATGTTTGTTTCAATTTAGGGGAGGGTGGAACGGAAAAGAAAGGAGGAGAAAAAATAAACTAAAACTGAGGTTGTTTAGATGTAAGGAAAATTTGTATCTCATGTAAGAGGAAAAAATAAAAAATAATTGTGTAATTTTATAATTTACAGAAAAGTCTTTGGATTTATTCCATTTATGGTTTAGGTATAAAATTATGAAATTAAATATATATATATATATATATATATATATATATATATATATATATATATATATATATATATATATATATATATATATATATATATATATTAAAAAAATTAGAAATTGAGAAAAAAATAATAAGTTTAATCGCAAATTACTAATCCCTTGCAAATTTGGAGTAATATTCTTATCTATTTCCTTAAAAGTTTGATCGCAAATTACTTACTGAACCAACTATTTATAACTAAGATATAAAAAATATATGAATTTTGTTAAATAATTTATTAAAAACATGTAAACTTTTACCATATTAAAAATACTAATTATAACAATATTCAAATACTAAAAATTAAATATGACAATATTTATTATACTAAATCAATTATTTATCCTTAAAAAATACAAAAATATATAAATTTTATTGAATAGTTTATTAAAAGCAAGTAATATTTTACCACATTAATGGTCTTTCAAACTCACTATCATCAACATAAACCCAAATACATAATTAAAAAAGAAAAGATAAATAACAACATCATTGTCATTCTTAATTTTCTTGTGTTTGTTTATTAAAGTTGGTGATGGTATCTTTAATGCATCTATATTTTGAAAACGTGCTTTTTGTGTTCAATTTGTACAAGCATATATACCTACTGTGCCTTCAACTAAACTTACATTTGAGATTTATTTATTTTTACATATTTGTGTTTGCATCTCTTATTGATAAGATTCATATAAGAACATAAAATATTTAACATATAAAACATAGCATTTAGATACATTGAATCTCCCCAATTGTTTTTTAAATCGTGAAAGATTCATGAAAAACTTGAGTAAATGATTTCAATTTCAAGTTCATAAGAAAAGTATGAACTATAGAATAAGAATAAGAATTCGTAATAAAATAAATTAAGATGAATTTCATAACAAAGAAGGAACAAGAAGTTAAAAAGAATTAATTATTTAAGAAAACATAGTAAATATATAAAAATAAATAAATGATACATTTTACAAGTAAAATGAATCTTTTTAATTTAACGAGTTTTATATCTTTACCATTTTTTTTCATCACTTTATTTAGATTTTATTATTATTTTTATCTACTTTTGAATATTTTATAGAATATCTACACAAAATGCCATTGTTTATTTAAAATTCAAAAAAAGAAAGTAAAGATATAAATTAATTTAAAAATTACAAACGTTTTAATTAATCTCATGTTTTATTGTTCAAAATAAAAAATTTAAATATGCGTTAATGTTATAAATTATATAGTTGAAATCAAGATAAATATATCACTTATTTGTTAACATATTTGAGAATATTTGTTAAGTTCTAGAGGAATCATGGTGAAAAGAAATAAAAGAACTTATGAAACTCATTTATAGTACGTCCTGGGATCTTGTAGATTTTCACATTTAATTATTTTTCAAAATAAGTAAATTTTAAAATTATGAATATGAATAAGTTGTGATTTGACATTAGTTTCAGTAAAAATAAATTTTAAAAACGATATAATTTATAATAAAACTCACTATCATAAGTAATTAATGTGTGTGACCTAGGAAAAACTTTTGTGGTGGAAAAGTATTCAGTGGACTATTAGAACTTACAACTTTCTTCTTATTATAACTGTTACAACTAAAACCTTTTTGTCCTCACTCCGGAAAATGAAAATAATAATAATAATAACAATTACAGTAGTAATAATGATTATAATAATCATAATAATAATAAGATTTACATTTAATATTTTTCAGATAGAACCTGCACAGAAATATAGGTAAGCACCACAAAAATTTGAGTTCATTTAAGAAATATGTAATATTGACTTCGATATATTATACAATATTTATAAATATTTTTTAAATGATAAAATCATATAATATGAATATAACTAAATAAAAATAAATAAATAAATATAAATTTTTAAAAGTGAAATTTACGTATGTGAGACATCGATTTAATAATGTTTTAATTTTATTAAATAGTCACATTTAATACGTAAGTATAAAAGTACAATTACGAATAATATCTTATTTTGAAGCTGGTTCCCAGCTATCTTATTTGTAAGACCAAAATTCTTAAACTTCTGAATAAAACAATAAAAAAAATATACAATTAGATCATTTACTTAATTCGTTTATCATCCCACGCATTTATTTGTTTAAACAAGTAGAGAAAATTGTTTCTTAGATAATTAGAGTAAAAAATATTTAAAATAATTAATTTTGAATTTATTGTTGTGTAGTTGCTCTACTCCAAAAGACAACAACCACAATTCCACCACGATTTAATTCAACGAAATTAATTCTCATGTATGATATTTATAGTTATATCTTGTAAAACTTAATTAATATAGTGAATTATACATTAGATTTAAAATATATTAACTATTTTTGTGAGAAAAAAAAATGGTGTATTGGAAAAATGTTCAGTTGAAGGCATCGCCATGCACTAAAACGGAAACCAAAAACAACTTTTTTACTTCAGAAAAAAAAATAGGTAACAAAGTTCAAAAGCCCAAATAAATTGAGGCCCATTACCAAGCAAACTAGCCCAAGATGCTGAAGAACAAGCCCACCCCAACGCTAACAACACCCATAGCGACACCAACCGAACCCCTAAACCTCATAGAGCCCGAATGTTTCGGCTGAGACGGCGCTGAAGAAGTTGGGCCTGATGGGCTAACATCGGAGCTTGGAATTGGCCCATTTTCTGCGGGTGTTTCGGCTCCCGCCGTAGGCGGTGTTGCCGCCGGAGAAAGCAAGTGAGTGTGTTTGTTATGTCTGACGGCCAAAACGACGACGGTTAGCTTCTGACCACGTTTGCAGTTCTGAGCGTTGCCAGTGATGAAGAAGAAAGGACCCGATTTCACAAAAGTAAACATTGAATCACCACCGTCCATCTCTTGCATGGCGTTGCTGGTGTTGCATGAATCGTAATCCTCCTTCTTTACCACCAACACTGAATCACACCCACTCTTATACTTAAACACTGCATGTCACCACCAAAAAGACAAAATTTGAAGAAGTATTGTGTATGTAACTAAATTGGACAACGTTGTAGACATAATTAGTGTAGTGTTTTAGGTTTGAAAACAGAAGCAAGTTTGACTTACAAAGAGTGTCGTTGACTTGAAACCTGTTTCTCTGAGCCCAGTGAGTGTAATGTTGTGAAGGGTTGGGGACCCAATCAAGTTGAAAAAATGTGCATGCTGTTGCTGGTGAAGAAAAGAGAATGGACATAGATATGAAGAAGAGAAAAAGGCCAAGAAATCTGTTATTAGAGTACCCCATTTCCATATGTTTGAGGTGTTCTTCGTAGCAGAAGAAATTAATCTGAGAAATGAAGTGAGAAAGAGAAAGATGAAAGGTTTGCATATTAATGAGGTGATCCTTGTGAATATATAGATATTGGTATGCACAACATGTTATCCAAATATTATATCGTTATGAATATATAGATATTTCAAAATTCTGTTTATTTTATTTGTTTCATCGTTTTTAAACTCTCTTTCAAACGTTAAAAAAAAGTTTAAGAAATAAACCATTTACACATTTTAAAATTTTACACATGATTTGTTATAACAAATTTAACTTTATTTAATTAAGACTTTAATGCTTCTTTTTATTTGGAATGTTTAATATAGTAATAGAAGGTCGTGCACTACTAAAAATACTCATATTTTCTGTCAATTTTGTTTTGAAAATTTGTTTGTAAAAAATATTTACAAATTTTGTTGAGAAAAAAAATTGCAAGAAATTATTACTAATTTTCTTGCAAAATATTTTATATAAAACACTTTTCGCAACAAATATGGTAGGAAATAATTACAAATTTTATAATTTTACAGAAAATAATAGCCCAAGAAATTATATACCAATTAAAATTCTTAGAAAAAATGGCAACAAAAAGTCTTTTCTTACATATTCTTTTAACAAATTTACAAGAAAAATCTCATATAATATAAAAAAATTTAGTAGTGGTGAATTATAGCTAGCTTGAGATTTTTGTTTTTTTTCTTTGAGAAAAAATGACGATGGTTCTAGGGACATTATTTTTTCAATTCCTAAAAAACAAAATAAAGTGCAAATAATTGAAAGACAATTGAAAAATATAAAAATGTTTCTTCACAAATTAACATATGATATCCTTAGTATTTAATCTTTCTCCACTTTTTTTAAACGGGATAATTTACACTTTGATAGAAAAACATTTTCACTTTTTTTTAAGTATCTATTTCAAATTTTGTTACTATTACGTAAAAAGTACTCAACATATAAATTAAAATCACAAAATATATATTCAACCACATCAAGTTTTACATTTCTAACAAATAAAGGTAAGCATTTATTGAATTGAAACACTAAATTTAGTAAAACCATTTTGACAGTGACAAGTATTTATTGTATAAAAACCTTACATATCTTGTAAAACTAACATGAAACCATTCACCAAACCTCTTAGGAAAGAAAAAAAATCTTCAAACGTACTGCTAGAAAAAGGCAAATGGTTAGTCTTAAAATAATAGCAAAGGTATAAATATAAATATATATATATATATATATATATATATATATATATATATATATATATATATATATATATATATATACTAACGTACACACAGACGCTATCGCATTCTGTGTACGTATTTTTAAAATATGAATGATAGTATGTTAGTAGATGATAATAGAGTAATGTTATTAAATTAATATATAAAATAAATTTATATTTATTAAAAATAAAGTGAAATGATTAGAGAAATTAATTGTTGATATAAAAAAAAATAAACAGTTTTATAGAAAATAGGTAAAAATAACCGTTAATTTTAAAAACTTTAATAAATAACTATATTGTAAAAGGTAGAATTAGTATTATGAAACGTGGATAAAAAAAAGAAATCCTCTTTATATTTTGTTTTATATATATAAACTTTCAACTCATTTATATCTTCTTACTATTACTATTAGAAATTTTATTTCTTTTTTTCCTTTTTTTCTACTAAAATATTCATATTTTCTGTTAATTTTGTTTTGATTATTTTTTTAAAAAAATACTTATAAATTTTGTTATAAAAAAATTGCAAGAAATTATTGTTATTTTTTTACGAAATATTTTGTATAGAACATTTTTTGCAACAAATTTTGTAGAAAATATTTATAAATTTTATAATTTTATAGAAAATAATTATCTAAGGAAGAATTACATACTAAGATTCTAAGAAAAATGACAAAAAAAAGTTTTTTATTACAAATTTTTTATTCATATGGTTGACTAATGTAGCTACATAAATATCACCCTTCGGTTTCAATATGAATAATAAGTTTTATGAGTGTTTGTGTCTTTAATGGGTATATAGTTTGTTTTTTTACTCAGTATATCTTTTGTAGCAATAGAATTTGAATTATTTTGTTCACACTTAAATCTTATGAAAAGATGAAAATTTGGAAAAAATAAAAAAGAGATATAAATATAAGAATGATAAATAACGATATTTAAATAATGTTGCTAACCATAATAATGAGATAAGTGATGATAACCATAATAGTTGAAATAAGATGATAAATAGATATGAGAGTGATAACAACATTAATATAAGTGGTAATTATTATGACAGCATTGATAATAATAATAATAATAATAATAATAATAATAGCATAACATAAAAAGTTGTTTGATGACAATTACTGTGAAAAGATATGACAAAAAAAATTATAATAAAAGTGATGATAATACCAACATTATAATAAAAATAATGATAAATACAAAAAAATACACTATAATAAAGAAATTAAACAAATAATTATATATCATATAGAAAAAAAATAATTAACTTATATTATTAATTCATAACCAACAATTGAGTCATAGATATTTTTTTCATCCTCGTAATATGTTACATTTGTTTTTAATACTATAACTATCTTTGTTATCATAAATTATTATATTTTACTTTTCACTTGTATATTTTGTTTTCATTATAGTTTTGTCAAAGTATGCAACTTTTATTTTTAATCTTGATGAAATCATTTATAGACTTTAATATGATATATCCTCACATTTATATTTATTTGATTTTTCTCCATTGAACCCATAATTGCTTCTTTTTTTCCTTTTAACAATTATTCCCATGAACAATGAACGTTGGGATTTTGTTAGGCAATGATATAAAGGAAGATTTGAATTCATTTAGAATTTATTTTTTGTCTGCACGAATAAATATAATTAAATAAAGTAACAGGTTGTTCAAACCCATATACATAATCCAAATATACAAAAAAGAATACGTAATACAAAAATGTCATTTACTATTAAGTTATAAAGTTGATTTAATTGTAAAATTAGAGGATATAAAAGATTGTAGAATCTTTATTTTTTGTTATCATAAAGTATGAATTGTTAGTATTTTTGTTAATGGAGAATTATAAAGTCTTCGTGGTATTATATTTTCTTCTCATACATAAAGTTGAAAAACCATTTATTAAAAAGGATAGAAAAAGAAAGTTATATTTCTACGAATTTCCAGATCTAAAGAAATATATGAAATTATATTTTCATTCTCTTCTTAATGCCATCAGACAACGACATACAAACAATCGAATTACCTGCCATATTGTTTGTTTCGTTTGGAATGATGAATATTAATCACAACACTTAAATGTCAAGCTTTGAAGTGAAGAATATCCCAATCTAGGTTAGTTAGAGACTGTTAGGCCAATTATACTTTTTGCAGTTTTTTTTCCCTTATCGTAATTATCAACAAGAAAACAAAATTAATGTTGTACCTTTTATTGGGGAAGTGGCACCTTGTATTAGTTCTAACCAAATCATAAAAATAAAAAAAAAGTATGTCTAGGGTTTATGTTGATCTAATAAGTACAAAGTATGTGATGTTTTTTTATTCATGTTTTCCTTTTTGGTATGAATCATCATTGCACTATCCAGAAGCTGAAACAAGGAACCATTATTATATAAGAAACACAGAGACAGAGATAATTGAAGTAGATAAAACTCTTTGATTTTTTATGTAATCAATTTATATTGAATTTTTTTATTTCATGTCATAAAAAAGTAACAACAATACAAAAAGGATGTGTATTATTGTGTAAATCATGGATTGCCAGATACATGCAAAGGTAGCACAACATTTTCTGTAGAATGGTTTTTGAGTAACTGATTCCATAATTTAAACAATGATTGATTATGAACAGATTATGATCTATGACTTAACCTACCATCACATGTGATGGCAATATTATTATATGAATATTTTATGCAACGATATTATTCTAATTTGAGTTTGTTGGGGGAGTACTAAAAAGTTATTCTAGATAAATAATTTATAGTTCGAAACCTGAATATTAAATTAAAAGTTTAAATACATTTTTCATCATTATTTTCGTAGTGTTTGTTGTAAATGGTCATCATTTTGACATAATGTTTAAAATTATCTTCATATTTACAGAATGTTTAGAATAATCATCATTTTCGTAATTCGTATTTTATTTGGTCATATTTTGTTATTTGGTCCTTTTTTGTGACACCGTTTAAATTAATAACAGAACATTGTACGTGTGGCACTGTTTGTATTATGTTGCATTGAGTGTGTTACGTGTACTGTGCAGTGCAGATGGTTAATTAATGTTAACTTTTCAATTTGGGGAAAATTTTGCAATTAGGATTTGAGTTGGATTGTAGTTGCGTTCTTGGAGGCGATTTCTTCATCTTCCTATACCCTACCAATATTCTTTGGAGTTCTTGCCATCCTCAAAGTTGTCATCTCTTCGCAGCTACAAATCGGGGTTAATCCATTTCTCGTTGAACCACCAAACGTGCACGAAGTGATATGATTGCCTCCAACTACTACAATCAGAGGTAAAGGAAGAAGATTGGGACGTAACATACCTATATAATGAGATTGCAGGAAGAAAAAGATTGCAGCAACACCAATTGGGAATGGAGTAACAAGATTGCCAAAACTCACTAATTGTCAAAACATTCCTTACCAAAACCCTAGCTCACACCTATTTATCCCCAAATATCTAATTATCACCACATGTACAGTATACGCAACACACTCTAATATAAACAGTATCACCTATCTGTTACTGATTTAAATGACGTCACAGAAAAAGATCAAATAAAACACGAATTACGAAAATAAGAACCATTTTAAACATTCGGTAGAAATGATGACTACTTTAAACATTGTCAAAATGAGGACCATCCGCAACCAACACTACAAAAATAACGACGAAAAATGTATTTAAGCCTAAATTAAATACATATAAAATTATTTTTATTATTATCATTATTATATACAACACTAGTACATATAATTTGGTCTCAAAATTCTGATTCGAGATCAATGACATTAAAAAAGACCAATTCAATGGTATCTAACATTGAGATGGGAGCAATCCACCATCCTTTTTATTTATTTATTTATAATACAGAGTCGTTCTTTAATAATACTGAGAGAGTTGAAAAAGATAATTTAAATATTATTTTCAGTACAGAGTCATTCTGAGAGAGTTGAAAAAAAATACTTAACCCAAATATTCTATTACTTAATAATAGTGTTAGTGATACTACTAAATAATAACCACCAGGAAAGTAAGTAATAGTTTTTAGCGCGTGCAAGGAATCGCCTTAACAAAGAGCGTGATTGCTTCTGTTCGAGCAGACCGTGAGCTTTTTTTACTAAAAAACCAAAACCCAGAAAACTAGTTAACAACCAACTCTGGGGCAATCTCTCAGAAGCAAAAATTTGCACCAAACCCAAATCCCAAACCATAATTTTTTAATTGTTACTACTAGTGATTGTGATTAGTACAACTTAAGTTAAATTTGGTGCAAAGCTAAGTGGTGAACGCATCTTTTTTGCTTCAAAAATCGCATTTGGTGACCAATTAAGTCGTTGGTCTATCGTTTTCTCTATCTGATCAAGCTTCCCCTGACCCTTTTGACTTCTTCTGAAGCAACCCTTTTATTGTTGCCTCCTTTTTAAGCTATTTGCTATGGTGGGTCTTGGGTTTTTCCCCGGGGTTCCCTCTGTTCAGCTTCGACTGAGAAGTGGGTCCTTGAATTGGAGTTGAATTTTAGGGATTTGATATGGTTGCCACTCAAAGATTGGAGTTTTCTTTGTGCAAGAAGAGGAGGGGGCTTGAATTTTTGTTTCAGATTGCAGTTGGGTGGTGGGTGGTTCTACTGTTGGTTAATCCTGTGGCGGGTCTCAGACCCTTGAGGGAGAGAACTAGGTCCTGGGATGATGAGGTTTGTTTAGGAGCTTTATTTAATTTCAGTTTATTTTAATGAGTATTTAACTTAACTAATTAGGATGCACGTGCATTTGATTTTTTTTTTTTTAAGTTGTAATGTTGAAGATGTGCGCCTGCATTTTAATTGTTGTCAGTTTGGGATTGCATTTAGTAATGTTGCTTTATGCAGTTGTGATTTTGTGAATTAGACTAGACCCTAGGAACAGGAAATTTGAAAGTTTAGTTCTGTTAAAACTGATGTTAATTGAGCGTGTTTAGAATGTTTGAACCTAGAGAGAAGAGTGATATGTGTTTATTAAGTTTGTCAGAATGTTTATAGATGGTGTTGGGAGAGAATCTGTGAGGATAAGAATAAGCAAAGAGCTGCATTTGCAAGGTACTTAAGTTTTATTTATAGAATTGTATGCCAGTGTGTGCTTTAGGTATGTTTTTTTGGGGCTTTACAGGGTACTCTTCTCAGAAAATGGTCATACGTTTGAATTTATCCTTCATATGTAACTCATAAGGTGTCCAAGACTATTAATTATTATTATATATATATATATATATATATATATATATATATATATGCTATTATAGATTTATATATTGGGCAATCGACAATCAGCAATCATAATTGGTATTGGGCATTTGTAAAATTCTTTTTTCTTGTCCGAATAATATCTTTCTGCCCATTTTTTAGTTAAACAATGTTTTTAGGACCTGTATAAAAGGTAGCTAAAGGACATTGAATCTTGAAATGAAAAACAAATAATACATTTGCAATCAGGTTTGTGGTAAAGGATGGAGGATAATGTTGTCACTTTTATTTGATTTATAATTACGTCCAAGGATTTTCACTCAGTTGTTCTTTAGTTTTTACTGATATTAATTTTCCCAAACCCTGACTTATGATTAAAAATGATTTGAATTGACAAATTGGGGTTGTTATGATTGAGTCAAAATCTGACTGAAGGTGAACTCACTTCATTTGTATGTTATTGATATGTTACCTTTCTCAGCAGCTCTTTACAAGAAAGGACGAGAACAACTTAGGTCCTTTTTCACAATGGAACATAACAGGAACTTACAAAGGTATGTGTTGATTCATTACTAACCTTAGTGTATGTGTGGTTTTCTGTTATATTCAAGTTGTAGCTTTGGTCAGTTCATGTTTCATGTAAGTACCATGCTGAACATATGTTTCACTGATATCTGTTCAGAGGATTTATGATTGGATAACGAACTAACTCAGATCTATGAAGAAGTTATTGGTTTATAATATTATTGACCTTTAAAAAACCTTTTCTGTGTCTGCTTGATATTTTGAATTAGTCCATACTTTAATTGTCTTTTCTTTTTTGGGAGCAAGCATGTTGCTAAATGCTACGGTTACCTTTATGCCTATTTTTACATGTTCTTAATCTTCTACCATTGGACACAGCATAATAAAGGCAGAGGGAGCAGCATCCACGCTAAAACTAGGTTACATGTTGCCTCAAATTAACTAAATGAACTTAAGGCATTTTGAAAGATCATGTAATTTTGAAAGTAATTATGTGAAATTTACTGAAATATGCTTCATTTCTAAAAGGTGTCATTTGAACAAATTTATTTGCTGTGGGACAAATTTATAAGTTTATTGAAGTCTGAGGATGTTTATATGTTGACCTCTTGAAATGCAGGGTCTTGGAAATTTTTGGATACCACAAATGGCTCTTCCAGATTTCCAGACATCAGAAAAACAAATGGAAATTCTGTAATTGAGTTAGTTAGTACTCCGACAAAGATAAGCGGAGTACATTATGTTCAGGTGCAATGTTGAACTATATTGCTAATTTCACAGGAATTTGGTTTTCATATGTTGTATATTTTCTTATTTGTTCTACTTGAAACTGTATTCACTTACTATGCATTTATTTGAAATATCAATGGCTTTTGCATTACGCTTGAAGTTATTAAAGTTCCTATGAATCTTATCATTTTTCTATTCTGAAGAACTAAAAAGTCTTCACTCTTATATTATTTCATTTACTAAACTATAGTTTCTGTCATTGTGAGGTCAGCTTGTGTTTTTTATTAGGTTGTCTTTTTATGGATGCTTAAGTGTTTTTATTGAATGGAGAGACTGTTATAAATTTATAACACATGATATATACACTTAAAAGTCAAACTTGAAAAAGGCTGACCTTGATTAGAGTAAACTATCTATGTTTTCTTAATGCAGCAGTTCTGATGATAATGAACTTTGTAAACTAGTTTGTTTGGAAATGTAAGTATGTGACATGTGATTAGTAAAACTACATCTCTAATTTTGTCTATACCTTCTAGGTTTTCATCTTTTGCTTTCTCTGTCTCTAATTTCATCTTTTCATTTAACATTACGTCTCTAATTTGTCCATGTTTGAAAAAGAACAGTTAAAACTTATCCAATGGCCCTTCTCCATTGAATGAAACTGTCTTTTGTTAGTTGTCATTATACTGCGTTTTACTCTTTTCTGGACAAGTATTGTATTCATATTTAATGGTTAGAGAGGTTAATAATCTGTAGAGATCTTAGCTACCATTTTGTTTACTGCGTCAGTCTCAGTTGCTGAGCCAAGTGTATTTTTTCATACTTCTAATACATACACAAACGAATGCACAATAATCTGGACAGATCTCTATATTTTGAATATCCTAGAGCAAATAATGGACCCTTTCATTTCACTATACAATAATACGTTTATTTTGTGCAGAATTAGAGTTTCAATCACATCTTTATTACTGTTTCTGTAAAATAGTCCTTTTTCCTCTATAACAGTTTTCTTTGGTTTGTTTTTCATCAGGGGGTGGTTATATTCCATGATGTGTTTGACAATGAATACGATGTCAGTGGTGCCCAAATCAGAATAGAAGGTGTATACATATGGCCTTTTAGACAGCTTCGAATGGTCGCCAACAGGTAAATTTCATGGATATCATCAATGAAATTTGTATTGTCTCGATTGTTTAAAATTAAAACTTCTTTTTGTCCAAATTTGACATTTCATCTTGAATCAGTTTTTGTGTTCTGTTATACTTGTTTAATTTTTTTCATTTTTTTCATAGACAAATTCTGTTTGGAATGAAATTGACTGGCCAAGTTCTGTTGAGCTTGCCGAGAGAAATGGCCTGAGGCCATTGAAGATTTTGTTTGAAAAAAAAAATGTAGGCTTTGCAATTCTGTATTAAGCAATTGCATGACAGACCTACAGGAGGTTGTTGATTGATGTGTCTGTTATTTGTGGAGATTTAGGAGGAAATTCCTCATTAGGAGGAAACTCTTTGTAGTTGATGTCCTGTTCTCCAAATCTGATCTGTAAACCATTTTATGGAAGTAAAATATAACTATTTCTGTCTGTTTAGTCCTTGAGTCTAACTGAAATGCATATATTTCCATACAGTAAAACTTACAATATCTGAATGTGCTGAAGAGTATATCTTGTTTCCTCATGTTGCAGTGGAAAAGAGGGGGAGCTGAATCAGAATGAAGATTATATATTATCTAATCCATATCATCTGGTAACATTGTTATTTCCTGCATCCTTGATCTTTTAAATTTTATAATCTTATTGCATTACATGGCTTACAATAATATTAACAGCACTTCAATTTGGGTGGTCAATATCTGTTCCTGTTTCAGATATTTTTTTTACTCTTTTCATTGATATTTTCAAGTCCTAGATCTCAAGGAGAATGGATAGGTTCAATCCAAATTTTTTAATCATTTTCACGGGCTTGATTTTTTAAGTGTCATAAGCCTGCCGTTAATGATCTTTTCTTTGTTGGATTACTCATATTTGCTGTCAAACATTTGAAGTTGGAATGGAAATCAAAATATCTATGTTGCAATATATCCATCTCAATACCCTAATAAGATTCTCTTCATATGAAGTGCAAGTGCAGTTTAAAATTTCCAGTATCAACATTATTTAAAATGTCCAAATGTTAGAATCCTTTATCATCTTAAAACCTTGTTTCACAATTAGGACCATATCTGGGTTCTTTAAACTGGACATGAATGTAAATATCTTAAGTTGTACAGCTTTTCTTCATTTAAACAAATTCATTTGAAGATAGTAGCTGGTAGCAAATCCATAATATTTTTATGTGAATATGAACAAAAATGGTCTTTCATAGTGGGGCTTTCTTAACAATATGCAAACAGATTGACCAGCTTTGCTCCATTAATGTTGTCCTTTTCACCATTACTTTGTGATTCTTTTTTTTTTTTTTTGTATGGAGGATTTCCCTTATCCTTCAAATTACTTGTATTTTTCCATCTTTGACTAAACAGTTGTCTTTTATTATATAAAAAGTTAGCAGTCAGAAATACTTATTTGCTTCGTATATGTCTTTTGTACACAGCTTGGAGTTTTCTCATCTCAGGTACTGCAAGATTCTTCAAGAGATAGAATGTGGAGAAGAAAACATTGTAATTTTTCTAAATACCAGTATATCTTGAAGGCCAACCCACCCCACTCCTGTTTTATTTATTTATAGCTGTAGGTATACTATTGACTTGCTACTTTCTCGTATTGGTTACTGCAGCTCTGATTCATGATGCGGAGAAACATTGTAATATCGAAATTGCTGCTCAGGTTTCACGCTTGCCATCATCAAATAACGGTACTTTTGTTCTCCCTGCTTACGGATACTTTCTTCTATAGTAAGGAGTCTGTCATATACATGGATTAGGGATCTCTTTTGCACAAATAACTTTCTTCCTTTTTGTATTCTGTATCTTGTTTAGAAGGTTTTCTTATCATCTAAGTAAATACTTTTTTTTCCATTTCTAATAGAATAACTATTATTATAACCATTTTTTGGTGTCCACAGTATGAGTGTAATGCTATTATGAAACATTTTATCAGATTTAATATTACCAATTGCTACGTATATGAATATGAATGTAAAATTATATATACATTACTTAGTTTTAACCACTTTCTATCCATTGAGTGCAT
>Ga0214543_1002199_pt1 | contig 38462 bp, 11 predicted proteins | sample CNSS2metaG_FD_160094 | JGI IMG/M metagenome (GOLD analysis project Ga0214543, IMG submission 160094) | Root nodule microbial communities from cowpea collected in UCLA plant growth center, Los Angeles, California, USA - CNSS2 | ecosystem: Host-associated > Plants > Roots > Nodule | place: USA...
TTTTAAAATTTAAAATTTATATTAATATTATTATTAGTATTTTTAATGGTTCAATAAATATAATAACAATTATATTATTATTCTAAAAAAATTTAAAATAAATAAATAAATAAATAAATGCTCGTACCGATCATAGACTATTATAATAATTTCGTAAAATCAATTAACTATATTATATTGTGATATCAATTCTATTTATTATATTTAAAACTGAAATTATTATTGCATCACTTATATTTACTATTTTATTACTTTAATAACAACATTTACAACAATATAACTTAGTTTTCATAATATTTCATTACATAATACTTTTACTATTTTACTATTTTAATATACAAAATAAAACAAATACGCCCCGTGCGTACGCACGGGTCAATATACTAGTTCTTTATTAAATTTTTTAAAATTAATAATTATTTTTACCTATTTTTTATAAAAATGTTTATCTTTTCTTCTTCTTCTTTCTTATTCATCAACAATTAATTTATCTATTCATTTCACTTTATTTTTAATAAATATAAATTTATTTTATATATTAACTTAATAACATTAGATTATTATCTCCTACTAACATACTATCATTCATATTTAAAAAATACGTACACACAAGCACAATCAAACTTGTGTAGGGTAGTATTTAGGAATAATAATAAGATGGATAGAATCACTCGATACGAATATTTTCGTCAAAATAAAAATAAGTCTATAAAATATTCATAAAGACCCGTTTATCTCTCATCCTTATATATTTATATTCATTTTTCTAAAATGTATTCAATTACTAACAAATTCTTGTCACTCATTTTGTTTATGGTTACTTAAATGTTAAATATCATAAAAAATTTGTGAAATAGTAAGAAACCAAATTAAAATATATGTATTAAGTTTTACTAAATAAATATAGTCACACTTTTGATTTTAAAAAATAAAATGTACATCGTAAATCATTTTCAAATATGAATATATACATCATAAATATAGATTAAAGTTACTTAAATTTTGCGTACATAAATAATGAATATGAAAAAGTGAAAGAATTTAATCTTTTAAGAATTTATGCTAAAAGCTAATCTTTAATTTTCACATTATTAAACATTTATTTTACTAATCATATGTTAAATATTTAATTAAGAGTTCACAAAATGTGAAAAGTATTTTTATGGTGCAATATTTAAAATTTGATTAAATTACTCTTTTTATTTCTATTTGTCAAGTAAAAAATAAATAAATAAAAAATAAAAAAATTTAAAAAAATTAAAAATTGATATATAATATTAAATTTAATGCTGTCTGGTCAAAATTTACAACAAATACCAAATAAAATTATTTTTAAAAAATTAAAAATTAAATTAAGATAAAAAAAACTTAAAAACTAAACTGATATTATTTCATATAGAGATTAAAAAAGTAATTTAATCTTAAAAATTCGATCAACAAAAGATGAACAGAAAATAAGGGTATGGCGACGCGGGAGCGGCCAAACAGATCCTGAAGCAAACCCGCGTTTCCATATTTACCCTCACAACAACCCCAAATTACAATTATCGCATTCATTCACCTCATCGCTTCAACCCGATCTAATTTCTACACCGCCGTCCATGATCGATCACCGTTAGCCTCGTCATCCTCGCTTTGCGAAGTTTCGGTGTCGTCGTTACGTTTGTAGGAATAAAACGACGGCGACGACGGTGAAACGCTGCGTTGCGTGAAACGATAAGAGAAACCGATGAGGTCCTCTTCTTCGGATAGGATCAGCATCGCTGCCAGTGCTCAGAGACTCGATGTCGATAACCGAATCGCGCTCCGATTCTACTACCGCATCGCCGATAACATCCTCCGACAGGTCCTTTTCTTCGTCTTCCTGCTATTTCAATGTGGCGTCCGGGAATTGGGGCGGAGAATCCTAGGTTTAGATAGGCAGCGTCTAGTTGAGAACTTGGTTTTGTTTTCTTAGAAATATATAACAATTTTATTTTTCATAACTATATGCTTTCATTTCAATTCATAGATTTATTGTTCGCTGATCGGGGAGAGAGGATAATAGGTTTACTGAGAAGTGTAATTTATATTACTGAATGTGGTGCAATATTTTTTGGGATAGAGGTAGTGATTTTTATATTTGATAAAAAGGAGTAGCATTTTTTTTCGTTTGGGATTCTGTGTAAAATGTCGTTGTAATATTTTAGAAGTACCTATGGAAGAGATTCAATGCATCAGAATAATAGCAGGAGTTAAAAGGGGGTATTTTTTGTCGTCCCCTTACTCATGAGAGTATCATTTATATGTAAAACCATATAACATGGGTTTATTCCCTTGATTTATTTGACTCTACTAATTGCATACAAAGCTGGCAAATGGGCTATATTCTAGAGCGTACCACTTTTGTATGCACAAGAATTGAACTTAACTAGGGCTTGCACAAAAAGCTTTCAATTTTACAAAATATTTCTAATTATTTAAAGATCATTGTTTAATCATGAAATACATTGTTAGATTTGAATGTGTAATGCGGGCATATTAGGTTTGTTCATCAACTTTAGTTAGAATTTAGAATGTGCCACGGGATAGTGAATGCGGTAATGTTAGAGTGATATGAAAAGTGACGTGCATGAATTTAACTGTCTGGTTTCATCTTTGCCTTTTCCTTGCACTAATGTCGCTGGTGATTGACTTTTGCTTTGTCTCGGCGTAGAGTGTGCTTTTACTCATATAGCTTGTGTTAAAATATTTTTTTTCCATCCTGGATTTTACGGTCATGCTTTATATTTTTATTGATTTGTGTGTTCATGATGTGTTCTTGACTGTTTAGTTGCACTACCTAACCTTCAAGCTTAAACTATTGGTTTTAACTTTGCAGGCTGACATCTTCCGCGCTGAGAAGAATATTATTGACCTCTATGTGATGCTTTTAAGATTTTCTAGGTAAAGCATTTTGTATCAATATTTGCATGTAGTATTTTTCCGTTAGTTGAACTGTTTAAAACATCGGCATTTTATTGTATTTGTTACTTTGTTGTTGAATTGCATTGCGTTGAGGGATCTATCCTTTTGTTTCGTCTGGTTTTAGTTTGGTGTCTGAGACAATACCACGTCACCGAGATTATAGATCATCTCCACAAAGGCAGAAAGAATCATTGAAAAAGGTTAATTGTTGACACTCTTCTCCGAATGAAATTTGTTATATAAAATCCTGAGTTTAATCTGATTTACAATTTCTTGGCATAGAAATTGTTAATTTCTTTGAATGAACTGGAGAAATTGAAACCAGTGGTCCAACAGAAGATCAATGAGCTTAACAACAATCTCGCATACCAACAAAATGGGCGTGGAAATTTTAGTTCAAATAATTCACTGGATTTTTCTCCCATGAAAAAGCAAACATCAGCTAGTTATGGCCAAATAAAGGTAAAATTTGTTGGATAAGAATTCACTCAAACTAAGGTTGTCATTCATTAGTAATAATCTTTCCCTAAAATAAAATCTTTTATGTTTTTCTGCCCCTTCTGAAAAGAAGTCTAGCATCCATCTATTATTGTATATTTGACCAGGCAGCTAGACCTACTAGAACTGGGGAGCTTTTTTACCAAGGATCTAGGACCCAACAATTCTCTTATGCCAGGCCTGTGGAAGAGCATGTACGAAGACTGTAAGTATTGGAATAAACAATTATGTATAAAGGACTTCTTAATGGTGGTGGTAATATTGTGACAAGTATTGCTTGTACATGTCAGTTTCTTTTTTCACAGGAATAAAGTTAAGTGAAAGGAAACTGTCCTTCATCTTTTGTTTGCTTTCTAGTATCATGAAAAAACTTGTTTGAAAGTCAAATGCTAGATGGTCTTCACTGTGCATTTTCAGTAGTGTGATTTTCTATTTATCTAAAGTTTTGTTATGCAAGTAATTCAATTTTAGTTGTTTCTTTTACATTATCGTGTTACATTTTAATATAAAATTTGACCCAGTTAAGTTAGCAGAGATTACACAGTTATTACATTTCCTTTTCCTGTCTTATAACCTGCTGCTGGTTGAAATACAATTTATCTTTGTTGAAAACTGGACAGAGTATTGGAGTTGTATTGCAGATACATTACGAAATTTTAGGATGTTGCTGGATATGATTTCCTGTTTCTGAATCTCACTAGAAAACCTTGAGAAAAGTTGTTAATAAAAAACTTAAAAAAGTTAAAGAAGAGAATTTACTATACTTTTAATAAATTAAAAAAATCATATACCAAATGATTGTGGAAATGTTAAATAATAGGAAATGGAAACAAATTTAAATCTTCAAGAACTAGCAGCCGGATACAGCAAGGTTTGATGACAGTTTTTGGTTTAAAAACTTGCTTTATTATATTTGATCTAGTAGCACTGCTTGAAATAAAAGTTTTAGTCTGTTGGCTTTTTAAATTAGTTCACAGATTACTCTGTCCTGCATTTTTTCTATATAAGAGGTCCCTTACATTTTTACTGAACTTCTATAGATCTCTAACTCTTCCACCTCCAAAGGAGGAAACTCTCTCTAGACATTCTATCCTTGGTCCCAATGGGTTAAAGGGGCAGTGGAGACCACCTTCCACTGATAAAAGGGTATGTTGTTTTGGATTTGTATGTTTTAATTCGATTTATTCGCTGATTGTCCTGACTTTTCTGTCTGGAGTGGATGTAGATTAGGTATCCAAGCAACATTGATCTGTCTCCTGTTGAATTGCCAAGGTTATTTCTTATTTTATGTTTCTATTGTGCTTTTCTTTATTGTTGGCTTTCCAAATTATTCTAAGAAAAGTGATTTGTATGTCATTGCTAACCTTTTTTGAAATGATGGAATTATATTTGAAGTCATCTTTTAAAAGGATTCATTTGGTTCATTAGAGTTCAATATTTTAAAATCCAAGATTGTTGTCCATGATGCTCCCAGAGCTGGTTTATCTATTTATTTTCATAATAATTATGTGATTATGTCCTTCCTACTTTTGGAACGTACAGCCTACAAAATCCTTCGGAACATGAATCTTTGAGTAAGAAAGATGATAGCATTGCGGAACACTATAAGTCAGATTTAGATTCACTTGTTACCCAAAGTGAGGACGTCCAACCCCAGCCTCAGCCTCAACTTCAGCATGATCAGGAACCTCCTTCTCTTATTTCGTTTGAAACAACAGAAATCACTCCTGAAATAGAGGTTATCAGGCAGCCTTCTCCTCCACCTGTACTTGCCGAGGTTCTAGATTTGGTCCCTGCAGCATCACCTTGTGTTCAGGAAGCAGGATGTAAGGCAGAGATTTCATCAACGGATAGTCGTGTTCATGCAGAGGCTCCTCTGCAACTGCACATTGTGAGTCAATAACACTTTCTTATTTATTTATTTTGTCTTAATTTTAGGTTGATGTTTCTGGGGGGAGGCATAGTTAAGTCCGTGTTGAGTATTTTTGTTTCTTCCGGTATACGTACAATTTCTAAATTATTTATCATGGAATGAAGTTTGACGTCTCTTTCTAATAATGGGTTCTGTTTCAGTCAACTTCTTTGATGGAGAGTTTTATGAAGCTTGCCAAGTCAAATACAAAAAAGAATTTAGAGACTTGTGGAGTCCTTGCCGGTTTGCTTGTAAGTGCTGCTCAGTTTTTTCGTTTGTCTTCTTTAGATAGAGCTACATGCAAAGGTAGATTCGAAAGGGTCTCGGAATCTCAGAATTGGATTATGGATTAACTAACTTAGAAATAGTATACGTATATAACTATATGTGTGTGTTTGTATGCGTATATAACACATTGCCCTAATAATCCCTGTATCCATATGTGTGTGTATGCATATATAACTATTTAGTGTGCGCTCATGTTCTTGTGTGAATACAATAACACTTCTCTTTTTACCTTTTCTATTTGTTATGGATCAACCCGATACATGCATGGTATTATATGTACTTGTTTGTAAAAATTTTCATAGTGTACTTGCGCTGCAATGGCTTAGTCTCTCTAGCCTTCAATATTTTATGCTCAACAGTTAAGATATTGATTGGAATCTTGTATAACACCTGATATGCAGAAAAACAGAAAATTTTATATTACCGCCCTTATAATCCCAAAGCAGGAGTCAACATCAGATTCTGTAAGATTTTCTTTCACCATAAATATTTTGGAGAATATGTATTACTATTATTCTTTAAACATTACATCTGTCATTGTTCTTCCTGAGCAGTGTCAGACTACAAATGAAGAGGAAATATTTGAAGTGCAGGATAAACGATCTCTTTTTCCCCTTGGGTGGATCCATGTGAGTTTCTAAACTGTGTTGGTAGAAACTAATTCAGGTGCCGGAAGATTGTTTTTCTTCTTACTTCCAAAAGTAGATGATGAATGATTATATAGAATAAAATTTGTCATTTTGTAAGCACGTTTTCATCTGGTGTATTGAAGAAATACAATTCTTATCCGCATTTCTTATATTTTTACTTTATTATTCTTCCATTGCTGTAACACTAAACTATATTATTCTGAATTGCCAGACACATCCTACACAATCTTGTTTCATGTCGTCAATTGATCTGCACACCCACTACTCCTATCAGGTGAGTTCATCTTTCAATTAATCTCCATAAACATTCTTTGCTTTGTCTTTGGACGTCTACTTGCTCTATTTAGTGAGAAAATGGTTGAAGTGAAAACTGAAAAACTACTAGTGATAGGAATATTTTATACTCTAGTATCTCTGAATTCTTATACTGTTTTGTATTATTGTAACTGGCCATCCTAGAGTCAGTTTTTTTTAACTTCATTTACCGACCATATTTATAATTCATGTGGAAAAGTTAAAATATATATGAAAAATGTTACTTCCAATCAATCTCATACATATGACATTGTTTCTTTCTTCTATTGTTTCTGTCAAAGATGGGCTATCCTTTCTGCATTTATTTATACTTTTATTAACATGTGCAAACTCTTGTTTCTTTAGATTATGCTGCCGGAATCTATTGCAATAGTCATGGCGCCAAAAGATAGTACAAGGTAAGATCACATGTCAGACGCGTTTTTGAAGAATTGGATGATAGAAAACATTTCAGTAACAGCATTAATGCTTTGGTCAAATTCTAAAAATGATCACAAATTTGCTATATAGACTTGACCTTATAAATTTAGGAAACCCAGAAGACGTAATAGAATCTGGAAAGGAGTCAAAAGTATTTTTTAGAATAATGTAACGTGTAATGTTCAGCAGAACTCAAATTCTATGATAGTTCCTAAAAATAGTTAATAATCCATGTTTCAAAAAGGAGTAAAATATTTTTGCATAGAAAAAAAAATACTTGAAAAGGATATAGTGACTTCCCTCTTTTTTGGCCCCCCCTTTGCCCCATAAAATATTTACGCAAGGTATTGAATTTCGGGCATTATTTCATCATAATTTGAATTTTTCGGTGTCTGAATATTAATGTGTTACCTGTGGTTGACATGTTTTTCCTACATAACTTTTTTGAATTTGAATGCACAGAAACCATGGCATTTTTCGGTTGACCAGCCCTGGTGGAATGTCTGTGATTAAACAATGTGATCAGCGTGGGTTTCATCCACACAGTCAACCTCCAGATGGTGGTCCTATTTACAAGACATGTACAGATGTATACATGAACCCAGATTTAAAATTTGATGTCATTGATCTTCGATAAGACTTATTTATGCCATCATTGTTTATACAAATAGGTTTTACTTTTACCATTAATTCACCAGCTGTGGCCATAAGGAATGTCCCGGCCGTGTTTGTAAAAAGAAATCTTGCTCGTTGGCTTTTTAATTTTTTGGGTAACACCTTTTTAACTTTGTATTGCTGTGCTGCATCCTACTACTGGTTGACTATGCTGTTTAATTAAAATGCATATACCGATTTGTATCAGATATCATAAGACCTGTTATTCATGACTTCATTGGCCTGTCATAATCATTATAAAGTAACCTAAGAATGATGCATCTTCTGCCTCCAATGCTTGATGCAATCTAAAACATAACATTCTGATAAATTGGAATGATAATCTTTCCTTTGCATTTTTCAGATTAATGATACCTTCTATTCGCTCACTTCCTCCTCACTCAACTTCACGCACTTTTATCAGTTTATATCTTAGTTTATTATTATTTGTAACTAAATTATCTTGTTCTTCGTTATTTATGTCTGGTTCTTATTCTCTATGCTCAGGTATATATATATACTTTAGATTTTCTAGTTTTGCACTGCTCTGAAAATGCATAAATTCTAGGACGTGGTTAAAAAAATATCAGCAACATCTTTGAGATTCAATACTATTTACAATTTGTTTAATTATTCTAGGGTTATTAAGGAGAGCATGTGTTAAAGTGCAACCGTTTGAACTGATTGTTATTTGAAGCAGAAAGAAATAAAAAAGCCAATTTATTTTTAAAAGATTATTCGGCTAATTGGATGGGGTGCTTATTTTTATTTTTCATACGACTCCACTAATGAATATGAAGGGGTATTAATTTTTTTTTAATGATTTACTTTTATTTATTTTACTTTCTGAATATAAAGAAATATATTTCGATTTATTTAATTGGAAATATTAAATAAGGTAGTCAATTCGTGGGTAAAAATTGAATACTACGTTTAAAGGAATATTTATAAATTTCAATTTCTATAAAAATATCTATAATACATTTATTTCGGTACGGACATGTCTGTTTCGCTCTCTGATCCAAGTCCTCAAAGTTTATAGCAGTTAGATTCACATACAGATCTTTCTATTCATTCCTGTCTAATCCAACCCGATTTCTGTCTAATCTGACCCAATTTGCTTTCTGAAAATTATATTTTTTTAATTTTTTATTTTTCATGTCTTGAAATTATGTTTTTGTTTTTATTTTTGTTAAATTTTAATTATATTTTCTTAAAAAAATATAATTTGTAATTACAAGGTTTTGTGCTAAAAGTTTAAATGAGTATACGATATTTTTCTTAAATTGCTTAAAAAATACAATAAAAAGGATAAAAAGTAATATTGTAGTAAATTGTCCAATTATAAAACAGAACTTGCACTTTCATCTCATTAATTTTCATTTTAATAAATATATTATAATTTTTGAGATAAAACTTTAAATTTATTTATAAAACAAGACTAATTATACGTAAAATAAGAAGTTATATGATTATGGTCATTTTTCTTATGCCTCAGTAAATAAAAGTAATATGAACATTATATATTCAACTAATCTAATAAGCTAAATAATAAGATATAAAAATTAAAACATTAAATTTAACTTATATTGTATTGATTAAATTAGATTTCAACCTAATTCGCTTTATGCTGATTCCTACTTTTGTTGATGCACACAATGAATGCATCCAAACAATAGAATATTGAATTCGTCTTTGCCACTTTCAACAAAAAGAAAAATATGGAGAAGGAAATTAAAGTGACAAAGGAAGAAAAGAAAAACAAATCAAAGACTATAGAGATTAAAAGAATTTGAGTGAGATTAGCAAAGAAAATATCAAGAAATCTGTTTTGGAGATTTTAAATTTTCCGTTGCTAAAGATTGTCTCGAAAAAGACGGAAGCTATTTTTTAATAAGATTATCTGTACTTAAAAGTTTTTTCTTTTAATAAGATACCACTTTTTAAGTCAAAGATTATTTATTAATTGTTTTTTTTTCTGTTTTTTCTGCTTAACCTTTAAAATATACTGAAATTAACATATTAAAAAGAAATTTAATATATTTAAAAATATTAAAATAAACATCCATCTGCATATTTTAAAATTCAACAGAAAAATATCATAAATTGAGAATTTTTTTTTTCTTCACACATGAGAAGGCATATTAATGAGCACCACCATCGCCACCTACATAGGTGAATTATTATTCTACCCGAATGATCCATTTGCTATGATTTTGGGTGGAATAAAGCAATAAGAGCCAAGTGTGTATATGGATTTGTGAACTATGATGAGAATAGGTCTAAGTCTGAGTCCTAAAGTTGATGGCATTTTTAGTTGATATCATACTTTTGGTTACATCCATTACATCTTTTGTTGCACCAAACAACTGTTTCTGGTTATGCCACTTCTTCACCAATTGATGCTTCTGGGGGTCCTTCAAATAGTGGTTGGGGTAGGGTCCCATGTTGTGGCTAGTATTTCACCATCCCAAATAAGGATTCAAGGACTATTTTGTCATCAACCTTATCACTTTATTCATTTTTCCAATTTGGGACATTACTCACATGCCAACTTCACAAACAAAATGGGGTATTTGTTTTAGTGAAATCAAGAATATGGTAATTGTGTGGTGGAGACTTTGCCTCCTCCATTCTCATATGTCACCCCCACAACCCATACCTTGTAGAGCATACGTGCCCATCAAGGACTCCAAAACCTATATTATTTTTAGGAGGGTCAAAGTGAACCAATTCAGCTCATTTCGGTGAATTTATCACGAATTTAGTTAAAAATTGGTCAACTCAACTTAATTCACCTTTTGGTGAGTTATAAATTTTATAGGGTTAAATATATTTTTGATCTCTTAACTTTTAGTAAATCTTGGAATTAGTCTATTTCGAAACTTTAGACCAATTTAGTCATTCATCTTTCAAAATACGTGGATTTTTTCAACCTAGGTTGAACTCGTTTAACTTGTAGGTTAAGTGAGTCGGGTTTAGTCCAACCCACTTTTACAAAAAATAAAATTTTCTCAACTGAATCCATCTTGAATCTGTAGTGAGCTAGATCGACTTACAAGTTCGAACCCAATTTCACTTTATAAATTTATCATAAGAAAAAGTTGAAATGTTATCAATTAAAGTTACACAAATATACAATGATAATCAAGTGTGAGTGCAACTTTTATTTAAATAGAAATGAGGAAGTTAAACATTTTATGGAGAAAAAAATTTATTGATATGATCTCATATCCATTAAGATAATCATATTAGAATCAATTACCACATCAAAGGTATAATTTATTTTGAAGCTTGAAACTTTCATTACTATATAATCTTTAAAAGATATTTCGAATAGTTGAAAAAAAATAGTGTATTTGAATTCTTCTCGATCTCAATTAATAAATCATGTAGGTAGGAACAACTCAAAAGTTTGAAACAAACTTAAAAATGAAACAAACATAAAATAATTAATACTAAAACAAATATTTTTGAAGTCTATTTTGAGACCTAAACCAAGACTTTACCTGTTTGATTCTTTAGCCAACCCTGCATGTGAAATTATTAATGTATTGAAATACTTATAAACTCATAATCTTAATGTATTTAACAACTTATACAAAATATAATTTTGATCAAACCACCTTTTGTCAAAAATTTATTAGGTAAACTTTCATTTGTGGATAGCATTTTATTTTATTTGCATGTTCAGAAATTGAATTTTAGGTATTTAATGAAAAGTACAATAGCGATTTATGTGAGTTTTTGGGTACTCATACCTACATTTTGCCATTGATAGAAAGAAGGTATGGATCTTTCCCAAATATAACATTGCCGGCCTTTTAATATTTACACTATAAACAATAATATAAAAGTCTCTCTCATTCATTTATCAAACCAATTCACACAACAATTACTCTTTAATATTCATCATTTATTGTCGACTCAATTGTCAAACTATTTATATATATAATAAATACAGATCTCAAAAATGATCTTCTGTAAGTAAATTTTTTCTCAATTTCTACTTATAACTCGAAAATTAACTTTTGTGATTGGAGCACAACTTTTTTGAAGACTCTTTCTAATAAAAGCAAATAAATATAACATTTTTGTTAGAACAACTTTTCTCAACTATTGTTGAATATTGCATATGGCAAGTTCTTTCTTTTCAATTCTTTTACTAGTTATAGAAAAGGACCCAAATTTCAAAGATTTTGAAGTAAGGAAAGTTTATTAATTAATTCGATTTGTTTATTTCCTTGAAACTCTAACTTCTCATGTTTCAACAAATCAAGCAGATTCTTCTTTACTTTTAAAGTTAACGATGATAATTGCTGCCTCAAAATTGATGATAAGAGGCAAGAGGATAAAAATTAGGATTATGTTGTTGGGGTTTGAGTTTCTCATTTTCTCACGTACTTATTACAATTAATTTTTCCTTTACATTTTGTTTGTCGTTCTTTTCTTTTTAATAGCATTTATCTTTTAATTTTTAGTAAATTTTGAAATTAGTTTATTTTAAAATTTTGAATTAATTTAGTTACATCTTTCAAAATACGTTGATTTAGTCATTTTAATTAAATTTTGTTAAATTTATTTGACATTTCAAACGCGTTTCATAATAGTATTTGATTTAACGTTAAAACGAAAATGTATCAAATAGTACAAACAACTTAAATACAACCTAATTATATTTAACCATTTTTTTCTATTTTTCTTTTCTTTTTATTTTATTTTTACTTTGTACTAGTTTCTTAAGTTATAAAGTGATGCGTGTCAAAAATTGTTGGATAGAAAAATATGAACTTAGGTTCGTTTTTTGAACGAGTGCATATCCTCTTCAATACCAATTTTCAGTAAAAAAAATTAGAATACACAAAATAACTAAATATCATAAAAAGTTAGCACGTTTCTTCTAGAAAAGGATCTATACACTCTTTTTGAAATATAAAAAATAAAATAAAATAAAAAAGTACGAGAAAGAAAAGGACAGCTGCTATAAATGTGATGTGAAATAAAAGAATAAATTACATTATGAGATGAAAATAATTTAGAAAAATAAGTGACCAAAAAAGAAAGAACACATCTTAAAAATAAGCGATACATATAATGAATGATGTATGTAAAATAAAAATAAAAACAAGAAAAATATGTTTCTATGACTATATTTATTTTGAGTACTTAATTTTTTTTAAACAGGGTATTTAATAAATTACAAAATTGTGGTTTAGTTCTTGAAAATATGTTTATTGGCATTTTTCCGGTTTTGATTGTTTTTAATAATTTCTTAAATATTTTTAAACTGTTCTTTTGGTCAATTTATTTTGTATCATAAATGTTGACAAGTTTTTTTATTTATTTATGACATTGTATTTTGTTAGTATAATTAGTAATATATATATATATATATATATATATATATATATATATATAATAGAGTTTAAATGCACAATGATCTCACCCGATAATTGAAGTTGAGTTAACAATATTCCATCCTAAATCAACAAAAAAGAAGAAATATAAATTTGTGAAAAGAGAATATGAAAAGTTTTAAAACTTACCTTAAAATTTAAAACTATATTTTAAATAATTTCATTACTCTAACAAAATATAAAATGTCATTTTTTGTAAGTTATCCAAACAAAATATTCTATTATAAAATATTTATCCAAGTAATTCAAGAATAACAACAACAAGAACACAATTCTGAAAATTAAACAATTTAGATTTTCTGATTAATTTATTTTGTGCTATTAATTTTTTTGTCTCTTTAAGATAAATTAATAGATATCAATTTTAATATACATCAGCATATTATTAATTTTCATTAGAAGACGTTTAAGAAAAAGGTGTTAATTAAGTGGATGGTACCCACTTTTATTTAGATGTGTTAGTTTGGTACTCATTTTTACAAATTTGTCAATTGAGTTCAAACTTTTGAAATGATACTTTAATTAGGTCATTTTCAGCAAAAAATTATTATCACTGTTAACCGTATTAATATTTAAAATGACTTACAAAATTAAGTATTGATATTTATATTAAAATTTAGTGGTAAAAGTCATGAATTTAGTGGTAAAGACACTTTTTCAAAAATTATGACTAGATTGACACATTTTAGAAAACAGATACCAAACTGACACATGTGAACGAAAATAGGTACTATTCAACTAATTGAACCTTGAAAAAAGAAATAGATGAGCACTCGAAACAAAGCATCACCCTACCATATATGTACAATCGTAACAGTATAATTCAACAGAGAAGATTGCAGTTCAATCTGCAAAAATCATTTGATCATTTAATCCCTTTTTCATTTTGTTATGCAACATGCTAATGAACAAAAGTGTACTTTTTGAAAAGAAATCATCCTTATTTATAAGAAACAAAATCTGGTGAAACATGAACATAATCGTGATTTGGAATGTGTATTTGGCAGAACCTTTCTTTCTAATTGGTTTCTGATGGCATGGTTGTTTAAATTAGAGACGAGACAAGGTCCCTTTATCTTATATATAATATGATATAATAAGGGAAAAAGAAGAAAAGGCTTAATCAGTGGTTAGAATGAGAACCCCCAAAGTCTATATCTTACACATCAAGTTTTTTAGGTTGCCTGTTTTATAGACAAACACTCCAAACATTGTTCCTTCAATTCAGCAGAATTACATTCTGATTGGAGTCACTTTCCTCTAATCAAGCTTCATCTTATCATCTTTTGTTTCAAAATAACACATTCGTGAATACAAATTTCAACTTACAAATCGATTTTTTTAAATCGATTTTTTTAAGTTGAGTTAAGTCGGAAAGTCTAATATTTTTATCAAACATCTTTTACAATTCCAATTTCTCAAAGATTTGTCTTTCTCCTTTGTTTCTATTCTCCAACAGTAATAGACAAAATCTTCTCTGATCTTTCCAACTTACACAGAATCTTTCTACTCCATCAAACTTGAATAAATGTTGATGACACTCCCTTTCTTTTTGTATCCCTCTAAATCTGAAACACTGTGAAAAAAAAGTGTTCTTTCTGAACTTCTGAATCAAAATCAACCACATATTTTCATTCCTTAAAGCCATTTTGTTTTTCTGTTCGCTCCGATTCTGTTTGGGTGTTGTCATGTGCTCAGAAACAAGTTCACCTCGTCTCTCTTTCTCTCATGATCTCTCTGAACTACAAGTTTCACCAATGAAACAAGATGTTACATTGTTGCATGACTCAAATTCTGATTTTGAGTTCAACACCAGCAGCACCAGCCTCGGGTTTGAATCATCTTCAGCAGATGAACTTTTCTCCAATGGGGTGATCCTTCCAATTCAGATGCAAGACAAAACCACTGCAAGAAAACTCACTCATCATTTGGAACATCCTCAACAACATCCTCACACAACAAAACTCCCTCCTCGTCCATGTTCCTCAGGTGTTGACAAAGTGAAGAAAGACACCATCAGAGAACTCCTGGATGTGACTCCTGATCATGAGAAGAAGCCTCATTCAAAGTCTTTCTGGGGATTCAACAGAAGTAAGAGTCTGAATCGTGATACGAAGAAGAACATGACATGTTCTATATCTCTTTTGTCAAGAAGCAACTCCACAGGTTCAGTGCCAAATCCAAAGAGGGTGAGTTCAAACAAGCATGCTTCTGCAGCTAAATCATCATCATCATCATCGTATTCATATTCTTCCTTAAATATGCATCCTATGCAAAAATCTCCTTCAGGTAAGGGTTATGGAGGATATTATCCCAACGGGCTTAGGATTAACCCTGTGTTGAATGTACCAACTCCTTGTGTTTCAAAGGGAAGTGCAAATCTCTTCAGTTTGGGTTCATTTTTACGCGTTGGGAAGGTTAAGAAGAGTAAGAAGTGATTTGTTCTTGTGTTTTCATCATAATCATCGTCATCATGTCTTGAAATCTTGGTTTATTTTATTATCATAGTCATTGTTTGCTATGATCAGCAAAGAAAGTGAGAGTTAATAAAAGGCTAATTACTGAATCGCATGATAATCAATGAAGTTGATTAAGCTATATGAAGATAATGATTAAACATTAGTATTAAAAACTGAAATAATATATTGTAACAGATCATGTATCAAATTTGGATTCTCTGCAGAATTGTTCATGTCTTCAAAATACACCCCTGAATGATGAAAGTTGATTTTAATATTTTAAAATATATTAACAAATTTTGAATATATCAACATTATTGTATTTTTAACGATCAGTAGTGGATAATATCAAAAAATCTAAATAATCTGGACTCAAATCAAATTTAGATTTTTAATTGAATTTTTATGTATTGTCTTTATATTAGAATTAAATTTGAATTTTCTACTGAATTTTTATGTGTTTTTATATATTGTTTTTAGACTCGAATCAAAATTTGAATTATGTGCTGAATTTTTATATGTGTTGTCGAGTTCGATTTGAGTCATAACCATGAAAATCCATCTCCAGTGTTTTGTCTTATTTTGTTTTCTGTGATTCCTCCCAACTCCTAAATATGAAACTTTTTTCCTTGGGGTGTTCATCGAGATAAGTACTGGTTTTCATTTGAGTAATATTTCCTGATCCATTTAACTACCATTTTGTCTTTAATTGCAAATGTATGACAACTGTGGTGACAGTTTCATGGGAAAACAAACAAATCATTGATGAAACATTGTGGAAAGTTTGGTTTCTGAATTGGCTTTTTCCTTCAACTCACCTAATCATCCTAATCCTTTTTGTTTATCTAACAAGACACATTTTTTTCTTCTCAGAGTTGATGTATTTAACATGCAAAAAATGAACCTTTCATGTTTTATGTATTATTGGGCAAAAAGAATTCTTGTCCAAAGTTCTCTGATTCCACTTGGAGAGGTTTCATCAGTTTTCTGGTTGTTGAACTTCTAATGAACTTTGTTTCACATTAGAAAAAGCTTAAAGTAAATTAACTAATGATCAAGTTTCACAAATGCACCCTCATAATTCATGGTGGTTTAGAAATATTGTATATTTATTTACTTTTACAAGTAAAGAAACTTCTATTCATTTACTTTTCTTTTTCCATAATGTGCGGGGTTTGGATTCCCAGAATAATTACTAACATTCATCAATTTGGACCTTTGTAATGAATTTTTTTGGTGGGTGCATTTGAAAAGGAAATTGAAGTCAACGGATTGGGGCATTCATGATTATATTAGGTAATAACAAACAAAGTGAATTATTAGGGTATTAATTATATGTTGAGAATATATGATTTTAATTTGAATTAGTTAATTTGTAGAAACTTTTGTAATATTACAAATTTTAGGATATTGTTACGATAAAATGAAGATATGATGTCGTAGAATTTAGATTTTCTGCTCGATATTTTTTGTTCTGTTTTATTACTAATAATACACTGATAACAGAAAAAAAAAAACCAATAAAAAATCTAAACTCGATGTTGTATTACCGAAAATGTTATTGTCCTAAGGAGTTTTCACATATTTTTATATAATTACTTGTACTAATAAACTTTCAATTCTTATACTAATTCAAATGGGTAGATGTTGACGTTAAGTTCGAAAATCAAGAAAGATTGCATATATATATATATATATATATATATATATATATATATATATTAGGAAATTCACGTAAGAGTCAAAGTTAGATAGAAAAACATTGATCACGAGATAATTCTAGGATTACTTAGAATTTCAAATTGGTCATCTCTATCATCCTAAACTTTTTAAAATTAATCTTAATTTAAAATTGGTAATTTTTATACCTGCTAAACTTCATGGCTCCAAATACACATACTCGATCAAACTTTTTTTTAAAGACACTAGATGTTAAATTTAGTGATTTAATAATTGAATTGGAAGTTGTAATTCTTTATAATTAGGAATTAGAATACCCTTCAATATTTTCTTCAATTAAGTTGCATGGTTTGCTTTTAATCAATGCTCTTTTTTTTTTTTTTTTTGGTTTTCTTCATTAATATTAGTATCAGTACAAGTATAATAATACAATTTATGTTTTATTAGTTTTAAAACGATAAACCATATTTAAGATCAATTAAATGCGGATCAAGAATTCAAGTTTGAATATATAATTACTGAATTGTTACAGACAAAGATGTTCAATAATCATTAGTGTTAATTAGATATAAGATCTGTCAGAATTCAGATGCTGCCTTATTCGGATGGTCACAAACTTCATAATTTCTCAACTCTTCAATTTCGCATGTTCAATACCAACTAGAACCATCCAATGCTTGCTGTTATTAACATGAAATCTATGGAATGAAAGAATCAAGAATGTCACAGAAGAACTCTGATTTAGACAGTGAAAAATGGTGTTTAAGTTACAACTATTTTTCAGTTTGTTCATTTATCTGTTCTGGAGTTGCATTTGGCTTCAATGGTCACAAACTTGTGTGCAAGGTTAAGTGAAAAGAATGGGAAATTTAGCAACAGAAGTGGATTAGTTTCGTCATATATTATAACTTATAAATCTTTCACTTGGCATATTTCTTCCAACAAAGTCACGCCATTACATTAATATCTACAGAAAGATTAACCATTCCAAATTCTGCTAAAGTGAATATCAAACTTGCTCTGTCATGGATGAACAAAAACTTGAACAGCTCCAACATTTGAGCAAAAATGAACTATTTACTACGAAAAACCAAAAGGACTTTTCACTATTGTAATGAGTAATGATGGATGATATAAACAACTGAGAAGTTAAAAACTGTTTTGTCCAGGATAACATAATTCTAAGAAGAAAATGGTCAATAGATTATGTTCAAATAACTGAAAACAAAGTTGATCCGTACAATCTGCAAGCTACAACATTCAGACAAGTACAACTGATAGCAAAATTCCAAAATTTCATGATTATTGAGTTAAACATTTCATTTACATAGATGATTTGGAATTTACCATTATTTATGTCACAACAGGAAGTCAGTGAGCAAAAATATTTGGGTCATCCATTCAGAATCAGAACCTGGTTTAGCCCTTCATTTTTCAGACCCTGCACAGCACAACCATTAACAGCACATGAGTTCCAGTTGAAGGCCAAATTGAACTATCACCAAAATTTACCTCATTCAGGAACATCAGCAACTTTATATGACTCTGCACTGACCTCAGCCAGCCATAAACCAGGAAAAAGTGTCTGCAATAAATTGAACCAGAAAAAACATCACAACACTGTAACAAAACAGAAAAACTCAACTAAAATACACTCTCATCCGATCAAACATTATAGTAAGTTTGCTGAATATTATATCTTGTGACTTCCTTAAAACTCAGGTTTTCTCCATTGCCATTTAATCACAGATTGACATGAATGTGGTAAGTGTTTCTGACAAGACAAACATGTGTCCTGCAGAGGACCCCATTCTGACTTGGACATAGTCACACATCGTTTGTGCATGCTAACTATCTTGCCGCGTGGGCCCGTGATTTGCAGTAACTGTCAACTGTTTTTAACAGTTTTTCCTGCACATTCAGCTTGTATATAACATTCATTCTCACTCTTTTCTTGCAGTTTCTGATCTGTATTCAGCATTGTATATAAGGCATCACATACCCAAGTTCTTCTTTTCAACTTCTTTCACTCACATTCATAATACATGGCTAAATTGAATTAAAAGTCAGGTTTTTTATACTACTATCCGTTTAAACAGATCACCCAGATTGGTAAATTTGTTCTCTTTAACATTATTACCTTAAAAGTCATGAACGATTTCTAATTGGTTCAACAGCAGCATGAAACTTCTTAAAATGAAAATGAATTACATGGCAATTGAGCTAAGAAAAACCAGAAAACCATGAGAACCTGAAAACAAGAAATTATTTCATAGATCACACAATCCAACCTCCAAATTGTTGCTAGTTAGTTTACTTGAATCAACTCACATTCAATTGCCTCTGCACAATCCTGGGCCTCTTCTTGGGCCTTCTGGGGGGCCTAGTTCCAACCAAGGCCCAGAAATCCTGCTCCACCTCCTCCTTGGAGAGGGAAACAGAAAACTTAACTCTCTCATTCCCCGTCACCACCATCTTCTTCTTCTCCTTCACCGGCGGCATAGAACACCCCATGTCGAAAAACCTTCGCTCCTCTTCGTTCTGCGGAGCCTTGCACGCAGCTCTTCTCGTCCTCAAATTCCAAGGCATCATGGCATGGTTGTCCACGCCACTAGCTTCTTCTCTGAGTCCTCCCAAGAAAACGGCGTCGCCGTCGTTCATTTTGCGCTTGTTGGGGACTCGAACGACGCCGTTCTGGGGCGCGTCGAATCTCGAGGATCGGCGATCGAGGTCGGCGTTGACGCAGCGAAGTAACCGTTGGGTGCCCCATTTCAAACAGGGCAACGAGAAGTTGTGCAGTGGCTTCGATCTTTCGGGTCCCGTGGCCATCGACGAAACGATGATCACACTAAAGAAAAAACTGAACTTTTTTATTCCTCGTTGAGTTTTTCTTCTTCGTGTGTACCTGTGTGTCTGTGAAGTTTTATGGGTTCTTTTTTGTGTGTGTGGTGTGTTTTAAGCTGGTTTTTTTGGGGGGTTGGGGAAGGAATGAATGGTAAGGTTAAATTTGAATTGAATTGAATTTGCAGAGAGAATGAAGGTTTGAATGATTTGAGAATTGAGAATCGAAGATGGAGAAAGAGTTGGTTTGTTTGTTGTGTTATGTATGCATTATTATGATTATGAATAAGAAAGGGTGAACGAATGACAGAGACAGACACAACACAGACATAAGAGAGAGAAGAGAGGCTCAGAACAGATTAAGATTATCCCAGCCTAAACTAAATATTTTATTTCCTGTTTCTATTTAATCCAACTTGCCATTTATTTCATCTTCGAATTTTTTTTATGGTCTTGGTTGGGACTGAATGTGTCAAGGATATGGATTAATAAATATAAATGAATGGATTTCATTATAATTTATGGAGGAGGCATAATAATGATATTGAACTTGTGTTTTTTATAAATATTTTGTTTGTTCAATCAACATAAACTATTACTATAAAGGTTTTGTATATTCAGATGATGAGAAATTGCTTTTTTGAGTCTTTTATGATGATTGAATTTTATTATGTAGATTAGAATTTGTGATGAATGATGGAATAAAAAAAATTAAATGGAAATGCATATATTATTCATTTTGATTACTCTTAATATTGCAATTCGTATCTCAAGAATATTAGCTATCATTTTGATTTCTTTACAACTTTCTTTGGCTGTGTGAAGAAGGTAAAATTTTAGGCAGCTTTAGTAAAGAGTAATTGAAATGTTAGCAAAAAGTTATTAAACTAACTTATTAAGTAATAAATGTCTAGAAAAATAATCTATTGAAGTGAATGATAAAAATAAAATAATGTGATGAATACGCTTTAATAATATATGTTTTATATTAGTGTTATTTTTATTTTACATATTTAATTTTTGAGATACTGCGTTTTTTCATTTAAACAGTAATGACTTTGATTATGTTTTTTAGTTTCAATTATTATATATTTTTTTATAACATGCACTCTACAATTAATGATATATAGATAAAAATATGTCTATTTCAGCTTAAAACAAAATAGAAATAAAGATAACGTGATAATACATTTCTATGTAGTGCAAAATAAAACGTAAAGTGATAACTATTTCAGAAGAAAAAATAAATTAAATATGAAAAGTGATCAATTAAAAGAATGCAAGTTTTGAATTAACAGAATGAGACTTTTATTTTCCATGGTCATTTTAGACAGAGAAAACGCAGAAGATAAATTGAAAAGAAAAAAAAAAACAAAAAAGTTCTTTCAATTTTTAAGCATGATGCAGGTTGATGCTAAGGTTTCGTCAGCTTTATATCTCCTTTGGTCAATGAAAAGTTAAGATATACATTTCATGGCCCGAAGCAATCAGCCTGGAAATGTAACTTTATTTCTGATGAACAGTTACCATTATTCAAATCTTAATCAAGCTATAAAAAAAGACTGATGAGTTTGACCAAACTCGAGATAAAGCAGTTACAAAAGCAAACCAAAACGAAACCTTTCATCTGATAACTATTTTTTATCTGAAGGCAACAGTTTACGTACGTTCTCTGTTTAGTATGATCAGAATACATGTGTTCCGTTTAGTATATTTTATTCACACTAAAGAAGTTTAGTATATTTTATCATTAGGTGCTTTTGAAAAGGATATGTAAACTGCTATTCAAAAAAATGCCCGTTACAAGTGTTTGAAAGTATTAATATAACACCTAACACGTGATGGCTATACTGAGATTTCAATTCGCTCTTTGGTTCGTCTATCACTATCTAAATTGACAGAGTCACCACAGTTGTGCTAAAAATTATATGCTGTTGTTTATTAAGCTCCACAAAATCATTTGGTATATATATATCCTCACATTAAAAAAAATCTAACAGAATCTGACATGACTCAATTAGTCTCCCTTCACCCAGGATTGTGTAAGAAAAGCTAGTGTGCACTCAAATGAAATTTACCTAGAACTAGAAGAAGCAGAGAAGTGGAAAAGGTAAATAATCCAGAGCAAAAAGTATGGATTTGAGCTTATCTATACATGACAACTATGGAATTCATTTGGTGTTTCTATCTCCGGCTTACGAGAAGATGAGTGAACTCATGAGAGGCATCCGTGCAAGTGACTTGCATTGGTAGAAAAGTAACCATTTTTCTGGTTGGGGGAAAATTGGATAGGCTATACAAATATTTACACATTCTGTACTTCCACTGCAAAAGATAATAAAGCTAATGGCAGCTAGAATTTGTTGCCTCACTCTTGATTACCCGGGTATTGTATGAGCCACAAGAACCACATTTGTGATATAGCCAGTGGAAGCGTGAAGTGCCCTTTTGGTCACAGTCATGGCAGAGTATATCCTGCGTCGGAATTATGAAAATGAGTACAAAAATAAGTTGGCAAATAACCATACAAAAGCTTTTGAAAGGAAATTATGGGGCAGTAATATAGCATGGACCAAATAAATACTTAAGAGACAGAAGTCATACCTGATAGCGGTCCCTGTACTCTTCAGGAAGCTCCTCAGCAGCCAATAAAGCATCAAGCATACCGAAGTAAACCTGGGTAGGTAAGAAACAGTTTAAGTATTGCATGCCATGAAATTTTAAGCAATTCACTTTACACTTAAAAGTTCAATACGCAAGGCTTTTCACTTAATATTCATATCTTAATACCCAACCGAGAGTAGAAGTGAACCCACAAGAAATGGTTCCCAAAGCCCTCGCTCACTAACACCTTAAACACTGAGATCAGACAAAAAATAACTTTCTAGTTATCTCTTTATTTAATCATACCGCAAAGACTATAAGGTACTGAGATTTAACATGTGCACTATAATTCTAATTTCTTTTTAAAAAATCTTTTAATCAAAAGACAGGGATATTATTTATGTTTACACTCTTCAGTCTTCTTAAATTCCTAATTGTGTGCCAACACATTCATAAAATGAAATTGTTCAGGATCAATGTATAGAACTATATGTCTAAAAAACAAGTTTGCAGTATTCGATTTCATAGTAAATATATAAAAAGAATATTCTTACCGCCATATCTCCCAATGATTTGCTGCAGATTGGACACGTGTAGTGGCTGCAAGTGTATGCCTAACATTTTACAACAAAGTATAAGATTGAATCCAAAGCCGTCTTTCAGATTACTTCATTCGATGAAGAGACAAGACAAATGATTCAAATGTAGATTTTCTCAGTTTTCTTTTTTCCTTTCAAGTCTGCCATTACTTAATCCTCAAATGAACACAACATACCTGAAAGCAAGATGAATGCATGTAATGCCCACACGGTAAAGCTCTCACTGTTGCGCTTGATGTGAACAAGTCATCACAGCAAATTGGACAGTTCATTTCTAAACCTTTCTCTAGGCACTTATGAGAGGCAGATTTTATCCCCAGGCAACAATTGCACTTCATACAATGAAAATAATCAATTCCAAGCCCTTGTCCAACACGGCATATATTGCAAAAAGGGCAGTGATAAACATTCCTGAAAAAGGATGATGCAAGGTTTATAACCAAAAAGGTACAACAAAAGTTAAAATTAACAAACTACCAAAGTTGACAGATTATCAATTCATTGGATCGTATATGACATGTTTCCAAATGTGTCTTGCTAAGATAATCATATAACATTAAACATATCAATAAAATAGAGAATTATCAACAGAAAAGAAAACGAATGTAACAACTTCTCTATCTCCCACTGTATATGTTAAAGAATACATATTTTTCGTTCGATATCATATCTCTATCTTTATCTTCAGTTTCTTTGTTATTATTGTTTCCGTGTATTTTGGGCTTAGCCCATATTTCCTTTATGATAAATAAAGTATCCTATGTGTATTTTCTACACAAGGGAGATTAATCCCAAAAGTATTTTCACTATATTTAATAAGTACATTCTCCATATCTTTCCAAAAGAGATGATTTTGCTACTCCTAAGTACGGATCCTTGCATTTAGTTCAACCATTTAATAAGTCCTCAATGTTTTGTATATCTTCTTTGTAACATGCATGACTTTTTGAGATGTAGCTATTATAGAATGGAGGATTGGAACTACAGATTGCCCGTAAGTACAAAGTTGTTATTCTGTGTCCTAATTAACTGTGATACTAAAGGTATTTGACTCATGTCATAGATCCCAAACACATTCACTGCAATAACTGCGACAAATAAGGGCATATCATTGGGATACTTTCCATTCAGGTCTCCCTTGGCATATTTCTTTCCAGAGGATTTATGACTGGTGTAAATCAATCAAAAACAGAAGGTACCCATGGGGCTTATGACAGTTATGGATGCAAGTTAAGACACTGAAGCTCTGGAGCATAACTTTTTTAGATAGGCAAATGTTGTTATATAATAGTTATTGTTAGTGAGAAACATAAATAAGAAAAAAGTACGTTGTGAAATAATATAAGTTCAATCAAGAGAAGGATTAACGATTAACTAAGATTGTGTCAACTTCAGAAAGTAAGTTCCAACTACTAGCCCATTAATACGCAAGTATATAAAGACAGTAAGAAGGAAATAGCAGGCAAGGAGCTCATAGTTCACATGACAGCTAGAATGATAATTACAGAGGTGTGCATTGGATATCATGGATTCTGTCTTGGCCCCGACCCCCTTTGTTAGGCCTATAACTAGGGCCTCTTTCTGTAACCAAACAACAAAAGAAGGAAACAACAGTTTTCTACTAAATCTATCGATTTCTAAAGAACCAAAAAGTACCTTTCATCATCAAAGAATTTGCAAATGTTGCAATAGTACTTTGCCATTGTAAGTCCATTACATTGAGGAGACATGCATACAGACCCAACGGGCTGTATAGTCAGGCACTGCATACACATCATTTCCATTGTTGCTTTTCTGCAATTATCAAACAGATATTAAGAAATACATCCCATTACTAAATGTCTAGAAGTCCTGTGAAAAATGTACCTATCCATTGAGTGATCGCTTGCATTATCATGACAAAATCTGCAAGTAAATAACTTGCCGCAACAAGCAGCTCGAAGCTTGCAATTTCGCTTATAGTGCTCACAACCAAATATATGTTTCTCTGGGTCCCGAAAAGAAGGTGAGCATCCTTCTATTTGTTTACTGGATGATTCCCCAGATGGAGCCTTGGGTAACTTCTGTTGGGCAGCTATCCAGCGACTACAGTAAATAAATAGCTAATCAGCAAAAAACTTGAAGACAATATGTAAATTGCTATGAAATGAACATGCAATTTATTATGGTGTAACTATATAAAACAAGGGACTTAGCATAATTGGAACAAACCTAGTCATTAGATTCTGCACAAGATACGCCTTTCTCCTTGGATCAAGAGTAGAATCACGATAGACCTTCCGGATCTCTGATTCAAGTTCATTCTGATTCATCCTGAAAATGTCTTTCCAACCTGGCTTGAACATCTGGTCATTCAGGTTCAAGCTTTCTTGATAATCACCACCTAGTACAAAACCATAACAAGTTATACTTTAGATATTCATTCTGCAATTTCCCTGATAGATAAACGAAACTCAGAATAAAAACCTCTTTGAGAAGTGCTACGCTCTGAAGCTTCTGCCTGTGTTGTAGATACAGGACTTTCTTTCAAGCATTCATTTAGCCATTCATTGAACATGGTGTTTTTGGTTGCCTGTTTCCATGTGTCCATCATTTTGCTCTGTTCATCCTCTGTAAGTGCAGAAGTTACCCATGGTAACATTGATTGGAGAACTTCAGCACCTGTAGTTCCAATTATCCGGCCAACTATCTTGTCTTGTTCTTCCACAGTGAAATGTTTTCCGAACAGTGGCCAAAGCTCAAGCTCTTCTCTAAAAATATGTTGATCTAGGGTTACTCTAATAGATTTGCACATCCCTTGCAGCTTAGTAGCAAGCTCATTGTACTTTTTCACATTATCCCTATCATTGGCATCAGGAATTCCAAAACTATTTTCACTTAAATCTGCTGACATGTGGGTCCTCTGCAAGACTTCATGAAGGACAGAAAGTTCAGAAAGAACACAGGAAATATCTTCAAATAATTTTTCCTCCTGCTTATGATCCAGTGTGTAGGAATGGCTCACATTATGAAGTGTCTCTTTGGATTCAAGTGCAGGAAATACTATATCATCTTCAGCATTACTATGAGCTCTATATAAACCCCACAAAAGCCGGAATCTTCCACTAAATTGCCGAATGATTGTTTCATCACCATCACAAAGCTTTCCAGATTCAATGTCCAAATACTCCAGGTCTTTGCGTATGGCTTTATGGAATTTAAATATGGTATCTATTGGTCTTTCTGTAGAGCCAACATCACATGAGCTGTTGTCAGTTTCCCATACAAAAAGACTAGAATTAATGGACGGAGCAGAAGCAGTGAAAGACAAAGAGCGTAAGGACTTGGTCGTAGTGAGTGAACCCAGCCCCAAATTGTTCCTGCTGACTCCTAATGCTGGTACACAACAAGACCGCGAACTGCAACATCGTTTGTGAATACTTTCACTTTCTGAAACTTCAGAGACATCTTCATTGTGCACCTCCAGTATGTTTTGCTCCACTGATCTTTGTTGGGTCCCATCTGATTCGGCAAATACTGAGCAATCTCTACCTGAATATGCAGAAGCAGGACACGAAGATTGAACAATATTTTCTTCAATATCAGTAATTCTCTGGGCAGGACAGCAGCCTGACACACTAGAAGACAAACACAGACCATCTTTACGAGCCTTGCAAGCCCAACCACAGAACAGTGTGACTAAAGCAGAATCTATTGTTGGAGCTGGAATAAAATTGAAATATTTGTCAAATATAGAAGACAACTAAATTTCTTAAAAATATACTTTCTTTCAGCAAGAAGCAAAATAAAAATAGACAGATAACCTGCCAATTGCATGTTTTTCAAAAACATCTGTGCTTCATCTTCAGTTAACGAACTAGTCAACCATGGCAGGACACGCTCGATCAACTTTAATGGCATCATGCATAAGCTTTGATAGAGAAGTTCACGTTGCCTTTTGAAGCTAAAGTGCTTCCGTGCAAGAGGAAGAACCTACAGAAATGAGGAATTAGGTACATTGAAAAAATACATTAACAAGTAGCTTGAAAAAGTTATTATTTTGGGAAATTCTTCCTATATATGCCCAACTTTGGATTAAGAAGTACAGAACTCCCTTTCCTCTGTCATACTTTTCCATAAAAATAACAATAATAATAATTATTAGGTAATACATTGAACGCTCATAGTTATCAACCTTTGATAAGCTATGGTGTAACTTCTGCACATAGGACAAAAATTCCCTCCCCCCCAAACCAATTTATTAATCATCCTATTGTAATATCAACATTTAACAATGCATTGGCTAACACACAGGAGCTCTTGAGAAAAATTATTTCATGACAAATGAAGAATCACCTGAACTTCTTCATTATGGAAATGCCTCTGTATTGTTTCCAGTATATGATCAGCATGTGAACACAATGTTGAATAAAATTCAGTTTCTGAACTAGATGTTGCTCCTTCACTTTGAATACTTTCAATTAAAGAACGGAAGTCATTAAATTGGCTTTCTTCTTCAGCATGCTCTTTGCGGAAAGAAAATTTTCCATCTACTGCTGGAAAAATAACCTTGTCCTCAGCAATACTGCATCCATATAAAGAATCAATCAGCATTCCTTGCTGTACATAAATAATGAAGCATAGAGGATATCATTTAAAAATGTAGCTGACCTTTGGTTTGACAGTCATTCTGTTACTATATACTATAGTATCACAAGCTCCTCTCCTAAGTATTACTACAACCACATTCCATGACACCTTATTTCTTACCCATTCATTATAGTGGTCACAGACTTCTAACACTACATAAATAATGTAGTACAGAGGATAGCATTAAGATAGCACCACACATTAATCTTTTATGATAATTGTTTTACCAATCACAATAAAAATCACTCCAACCACATTCTATGATACCTTATTTCTTACCCATTCATTGTGGTTGTCATGTACTTCTAACACTACATAAGGAATGTAGTACAGAAAATGCTTTTAAGATAGTTAGGACAGATTAATCTTTTATTATAATTGTTTTATCAATCAACATGCTATCTGATGTTAAAATAAAATGGTCACAAGAAGTTCCTCTGATAGAAAAATACTACACTGCATTCCATGAAAGTGTGTTGACAACTGTTATATTACTCCTTTAAGATGGATGTTTTCCTTTTCTTATTCATTTAGTATTACTGATCTTATATAAAAAGCCAGCCAGATATTCTTTAAGTGAAGAGGTTGTTCACACAATTTGAACCTGGAACCTCAAGGTCACAAAGTTGAAGGAAGTGAGATGCAACAAATGAATTCTTGTATTAGCATCCCTAAAGGTTGCACTTTTAACATATTAGTTGGAGAATTGAGGAGCAATAATTGATTTGTCTCTTATTTATTCTTCTTTTCCTCCATGAGAAGTGAAAACAAAAGTTCAAAGCATAGGAATCCAAGATAGTATAAAACTGAACAGGGTACTCGTAAACACTAAATTCAGTTGAAAAACAAAAGATATAGGCCCTAAATCGAAATCATATAAGAAAACTTTAATTGAAGTGAAGATGCTTCCGAGAGACAAAAGTGTAAAAAATATTAAATGATACCTGTGAAATATGCAAACTTCTGCGATGAATTGCAACCTTTCATTGAAAGCTGACAAGTTAGTAAAATCTCCAGAGAGTTGTATCTTTCTGGTCTGTACTGCTATCTCATTTAACTCTTTTTTTATCGCATTATGCCAGAACAATATTTCATCTATAGGATGTGTTGTGATGGTATCAGAAACATCTGTGATACATGTAGAATATTTCCTTTTCCCAGTTGTTGTGGACTCACATGCACATTTTATTTTTCCATTCTGATGGCTAAGAGGATTACGACTACATCGCACCTGAGAGTGATCTACACGATTTTCAACTGTGTTACCACGACTTCTCCCTTCCATCCAGGTGAAAATAACCTTCAATAAGCAAGAATATAGTCAGATACATTACCATGAAAATTAGATATACAAAAGCTTGTTTAATGCATAAAGTAGCATTGAAAGAAAGAACAAAGATGTAAAACAGCACACAAAACTACACCTTTTGAAGAAGTTTTTCCTCTGGAACTATCTTGCTTAAGCACTTCCGCAAATCCTGAGATCCATCGGGTGATATAGATGTTGAGAGCCACGGAAGAAATTCAGTCATCATATTCACAGGAATACTACAGAGAAACTGCCAAACTAAAGATGCCTGTTCCTCAAGGGAGAACTTCTCAAGAAGCAGTGGAAATACCTGATATCATCCAATGAACAAAAATATCATACACATCACTAATGGAACAAGATGTTTAGTCATTTAACATGAAGGGTGTGATTGTAAACCATTTATGATATTGGTTTGTAAACTTCCGTAAGATCAACAGTCAGACATGAACATAATTAAGCATGCTTGTTTGAATCTTCTAGTTGACAACCTAATAAAACATGCACAATTTTTAAAACTTTACCATAAACATTCACCAATCTGCATGCATGTTTTTCTCCCAAATGATATTTCCATGTAACAAAATAATGAAAAATAGTCTGAATTCTGTCAAATGACAGGCCCTTTCTTTCTAGACAGAAGATATGAAGTTATTAAAGTACTGAACTATGTAATGTAATCACAGAAATGAACGTTACAGAAGCAAAATCTGTTATTGCTAACATTAGAGACAGCATCTGATCAGTCTATTGTTGCCAATTAATTTTATACCAACGATTACCATTTTTAAATTATTATTAACTAGTTGAAGACCTCATGTTCGGGTTAAGAGTAATAGCCAGAGCATCTAACCCATCAAGTAAGCAAAAGCATGCATAAAATAGGGAAAATATAATGTTTATAGCTATAGCAAGGAGGATTCGGCACCTACCTTGAAATAACCAAATAGTAAATAATAGGCCTATTAGTTTGTATGGAGGAAAATACAAAGTCCACCTTTGTGTTATCTTAAACATTGCATTTATCTCTTAATAAGAGTTCAAGTGGAAATCATTGAAAGAATTATACATCAAACATATACCTGCTCCTCTTCCTTAGCCATGTGTTGACTAACTGATGTCTGCAGAGCTCCTGTGCAGGATGCTAATTCCTTTGGAAAACTTTCAACATTATGGACGGAAGAGTTTAACAGCTCAAATAGATGTTCAAAAATTTCACTTTCACCCTGGTGTTCAAGTGAATATGTCTGTGCTACATTCTTTACCCGTATATCTAGAGCTGGGAAAATCACCTACATTCGAGAACAGATTTTCCTCAGAATGTTTGAACACAGCAGAGCAGCAGAGATAAATCAATATTAATAGAAAAATGGTATTGGTTTGAGCAAAGGATCCTCGTGAGAAACATATAGCATACAGCCTTAAAATCACAAAAAGGCAGCCTTGGACTCTATCAAGAAGTCTATAGGATGGTTCTCAAAAAGATAAATCAAACACAGTTCACAGCATCTACGTCCAAATTTAATATATATATATATAGTAAATCCGTGCGACAGATGTGGCCAAACCTTTTAGTCACCTAGCCCAGTCATTTCACTTGCAACACACTAGAATGGAATTAATGTATGTGACGCTAGCTGATGGCCACTGGGTAACGACAATTATTAACCGTTACATAAAAGCTCAATTCAGTCACGAATCGGAATACATTCTCTTAAATCTAATAACAGCTATTTAGTGACAGCCGCATAGTTCAACCCCCACAGCCGTTAACTGCATAATCATTATACATAGCTCAGCAACCGTAGCGACATGGATGATTTAACACTATTTGTAATGGTAATTAATTAACGTTCTTCGTAGAGGAGGATAAAGAAAAAAGCAAGGGCATTAGGAATCACATTCGGATTTCATAATCTACATACAATACACGTCTAGTTCATGTTATTAAAATCAAAATGCGGGAAAAAAAAAAGTAACGAGAATAACAAAAAGATTATATATATAATTATACACTAGAACAACACATGATGGTTCAATTTTAAAATACCTTTGCACTGAAACTTAAATAAAGCAATCAAACATCAACCATCATTTTCATCACCATTCATTCCTCACGGTAACAAACTCGATTATTCAACCGAACAAGAACCGAAGAACAATCAAATTAAGAACAACAAATAAGGAATAATAACGGTTCCGAAACTTGCACCTCATCTTCAGCATTGGAGTGGTGTCTGTACATCGATCTGAGGAAACGATAGCGTTGGAAGAGGGGCTGGATGTCTGAGCAATTTCCGGTGGCGAACGCCATCGCTAACCGGTGCAGCGCGTCGAGCTCGTTCCGAATCGCCTTGTGGAAGAACGAGAATATCAGAATTGGCGATTCCGACAGCGACAGGCCGAAACCGCCGCCGCCATTGGCGGAGGAATCCACCTTACTCACCGGATTCGGTAGCACCGCCACTCCGCCGCCGCCGCCGTCCATATGCTGCAGCCCCGTCAGCGGCGTCGCCATGCGCTTCTAATTTTTTCACCTCCGTCGGGAAATTTTCTCGCGGCTCAATTTTCCAGGAAAGTTCCCTCTCCCTAGGTTTGCGAGGCGCGTCGGTTTGGCGATATTGGTTAGTTAGAAATGGAGTGCGCGCGTGAGGGAGAGAGAGAGAGAGAGAAACGAGGGTGGGTTATTTTGATTGCAGGAGTTAACAGTAACGTTTTTTTCTCGTTGCGTCGTTGCTGTTTCCTTCTATTCTAACTTCTCAGCGAGGAAGAAGGGGTTGTTTGGTTAGTGCGATAAGATTAAGAAACCTGCGAGCGAGGTGGTGTATTCTGACTGACTGAGGTATATCATGATGTTTATATACCTGTGTCATTGCCACGTGTCCATAATTCGCCACGTAGGATGCTGATGTCAAACGAGGGTTACGAGTCACGACGAGAGTATTTTGGAATTCTTCCCCGTTGCATTTTCTTCTTACTACGTCCCTGTTTCTATATTTTATTATTTCTTTTAGGTTTGATGTCATCTATGTTTTTCTATCCTTTTTTTAAAAAAATTTAAATACTCCCAGTAATTTTTTCTTAAAAAAACTTCATCTTTCTCCATTTTAAAATAAAATATTTTTATTTTTCTTCTCTTTTAAAAATACACTTTATATATTATTTAAAACATAGAAGTAGTAGCAATAGAAAACAAAATTGAATGAAATGAAGTGGTGTATACGTGGCTCCACAGCATGCATAATCAGTGGTATAAGTTAAAGAGTTGGAATATTTTTTGTTTTATTATTATATTATGTGTAAAATAAAAATAAAAAATGAAGAAAAAACTATGGAAATAATTAAAATAAAAAGAGTTGGCATAGGATAAGAAAGGCAGAAGGAGGCACGAGGAGAGTGTGTGGAGAGGATTAGTTGGCACTTGACAGCCCCATGCCTGTGCAAGCCTAAGCCTGTCTTGGCTTTGCACAACACATTCCACCACCATCCAACCCTTCTTCGTTCCTTTCACCGTCTCCATTTATTATTAACCATTTTTTCTTATCCCTTTCTATTAATTTGTCAAACCAATCCTACCTATAAATTCAAATACCACCGTTTACACTTCATACAGAAATTAATAGTATTATCTTAACCTTTAAAACAATAATAAATAAAGGTATTTCAAAAATCAAATTTAATGAATAATAAAAAATATCGATGGTCATATATTAATAAAAAATCTTGAACTTACATCAACCGAAAATTAAATAAATATATAATATACAAGTGTGTTCAAATTTCATCAATCAATTTTGTAAAATTGTATTAAACTAAAATTTAATTCTTAAGGTGATATTAGAGTTCTGAATTGATATTATTATGTCATTTGTTATAGAATTAATATTATCAATTTTAATGTTTATTTCTAGAATCAAAACACACGCGAGAAGGTGTGTTAGAGATATGATTCTACAAGTAAGTCAATTTGATTCATATGGGTTGAGTTAAATAAAGTTGGCTCAAAAGACTCGTTTTTTTGTGGATCAGAAATTTTGTAACATGACTCGACTCATCATAGATTAATAGGTTAGAGAGTTGGCAACATTTTATTATTTAAATTTTTTTATATATTTGTTGTAATACAATGAAAGTAAACTAACTAAATCTCCTTTTTTTTTATAACGATGGAATCAAAATTTTCATTTAATTGTCCAAATTTTATTATAAAGATAATAAGTTAAAAATTAAAATACCAACATATATGTAACTTGACAAATAAAAAAATTAAACATCAAAATTATTCAAACATTATTGAATATTATAGTAATAAAAAGATCAAATTGTGAACATATAATTAGAAGTAGTAAATAATTATAATAAAAAACTTCTAAAATTGTAAAAAATAAAAATAAAGTGTTGTTGGTGGTGGGTTACGGATCAACCCACTTTTAATTCGGCTCGAACATGTTTAATCCATGGGTTAAGTGAATCGGATTAAGTTCAAGCCACATTTAAACAAAACATTAAAATTTATTCAACCCAATCTGACTCAAATTTATGTGATGAGGTGCGTTGACTCCCGGATAAAAACCATTTTGTTATTTCTAATTAAAAATTTCATATCAACTATGTATAAGACAAATTTACAAAAATGTTACAAATCTCACCTTAAAATGGATCTTATAAAATTTAGTTAAATTGAAAATCTATTTTTTTAATAAATAAAAAATTTTAACCTAATAATAAATTTTCAAAAAATATATTTAATAACGTAAAAACAGTATAACGTTTTATACATAAAATAATTACGTGGGTTGATCCTCAATAACTTATCCAAATTATAGATTAAAGTAATCGTTCAAACTCTATAAACACTTAAAAAAGTGTTTTGATGATTAGTGGAACTCAAACTCACATTACATAGAATATGAGTCAGTAGTCACTTCAAATGGGATAGAAGAATTGTGAGTAAGTTGAGATGAATATATCCTAAACACGAAACTCCAATTCATATTTTTTCATCAGGTGACCTAACTTTAGAGAAAGTGCCCATAGGTATCTAATCTAATCATATAAATTAAGTTATGAAATAAACCAAATCATTAAAGGACCCATTATTTAGTTATACAAATAAACAAAGAAATAAATTACTTTATTTTATGAGTTTCAGGTGGGTCAGTGTGATTTAATTTAACCTCGATTTTGTAACCCAAAGTGAAACCATGAAACCTTTTTCTTCATCAAATAATCATTCATCAATTTGGGAAGGACTAAAATATTAGTCGCCACGATTCAAACGAAAGTGCTTTTTTTTAAGTGCGCAACACAGATTCTGAATATAATTTTTACAATAGTTGACAATTTAAGTGGGTGTAAACGAAACTCAACCATACTAAATTCAATCCTTATATATCGTAAAATGATTTTATTTTTAGTTAAATAAAGATATTTTAACACATTCTTTCATGTTCAAAATATAGTATCTTTATGCCAAGTACATCAAACATGTTTTTAATATATAAAAGTTAAAAGCTCTCTAAAGGCTTGATTAATGATTTGTTACTAATATTTAGATTTATAATTTATTTTGATTTGTATACAATTAAGTTTTAATATTTGTTGAACATAATTAATTTAGTTCTTTTTTGTAAATCAGTATTCATGTAGTTTGAAAATGTCATGTGTAAAATTTGGAGTAATATTATATTTTGAAAGTGTTACATTTTAAAATATGAAAAATATTCAAATTTTTATATGTGGTACTTTTAAACTGTTCTATAAATATAAGAATCAAAGTGAAGTCTTAACTTATAAACTAAATTACTAATTAATTTTATTAAAGTGATTTAAAAATATCATTTTATTTCAACTTAATAAAATGTTTTTTAGGGTAGAGTTGTGATTAATATGTTGAACATCAAAGTTGACACTATTTTAAGACTTTAATAATCTTAAATTTGGAATATTAGTTCTAGAAAAACTTAGGTCAATTATTCTTGTTGCAAAATTATGTTTAATTATTGATATTCTCTTTCAAAAACATTTTAGTTTTTTTTTTAAATGAATATGAAAGGAATATTGAAAGGGATATTTTTTAAAAAAAATTAAAATGATCTTATTATTAAATAAAAGTTCTTTAAAAAAAGCTTATTTGAAGAAGATAGATTGCCAAAAATTATTTCATTTAAGATGGTAATTGTAATTTGCACAAAAAAACTTATATTAATTTAAACATATGAAGAATGGACATATAAATCTCTCTGAACCACACTCCGTTAATAATTCTGGAATATTTATTCTACTCTAATACAATACACGGTGTGAGCAATTCAAATATACACTCATGAATCTTATAGTAATTAAAGATGAACAATATAAAAACAAAAATTATACTAGAAAAAGTTTTAGATAACATTTAAAGTCTTTTACATATGAGTTAGCTCGACATTTATAAAGAATTATCTTAAAATGTAGATTTTAAGTTTAAAGTTAACTTTACAAAATTACTTGTATGTATATATTTTTTTAGAATGTGACTAAATATTTATGATGGTTGGATAATAAATAACATGATTCAACAAATAATAAATTTTTTTAAGATAAAATAATTTGTAATTTGAGTTATGTATTTATATAATGTATTTTGACTTTATATCTCTAATCAATATGAAATCTCAAATACATTTCTTATAATGACTCAAAAAGTTTGAAATGTTTAAAACAAACTTAAAAAATTATTTATTAATAGAATAATTTATGTAAAAATATACCATTATTTGATTTTATTTAAAATTTAATTTTTGAGTTCTTTTATACAAATTTATTAAACTAATACTAAAAATATTTTTTTTAGGTCTTTTTAGATTGCATCCTTACACCAATAATATATATATATATATATATATATATATTTATTTATTTATTGAACATGAAATTAAACATGATTTCATATCGACTTGACCGTGAATAATATAATATATCTAACAAATAATAAATTTTAATAAGATAAAATTTTAATGACTATCAAAAAGTGAACTTTATAGCTTAATACAAAATTGAATTATAAAGTAAGATTTACAAATCCTTATTATACAAATTTATCTTGAATCGATACGAAATTGCCTGCCATCTTCACTTTCATATTATCTACCGACTCACCAAACATAACATCATGCAACTACTTATCTATAGAATTTTTCAAAATCCAATAAGTATAATCCACGTATGGACAAAAAAAAGAACCGTACAGATAATTATTGACGCAATTCAACGCTTTCTTTTTCTTTTTCAACCTTTTGATGTTTCAATCAAAGAAATGCAAATGGTGATGGTCTGAGATGTTTTCCATTTGAGTTTGTCCCTGCTTCTGGACCTAACCACAAAGTTGCAACCCCTTTATGGATAACATGATTTATGATCAATGCACCGAAAGAACTTTGAAGTAAGTGTGCACCTCATCGATGCATGCAATTCCACTACAAAATGGAACAAGTCTTCTTCTCTCTCCAAATATATGGAAGATGAATCCATTTTACACTTACACTGAGTTCTACTATATACATTTTTGGTCTCGCGTATTGTGTTGCTAATGCAGAGATAAACCCACTAATTTGCGACATGGCTCATATCTTCAACTACAGTTAGCAACTTTCTCACACAGATTTATAAAGCAATTATGAATGGACAATGATAATATGATATCGATTCTCATTTTTTGATTTTTATCTATTATTTATTGACGTAACTTAATGTGAATCATTGATTAATATATCACTATCTTTTTTTAAAAGAATTAATACTCCACACTAAATTACGTCAGAAAATACAAAATGAAAGTTAAAATATAATTTACTATTACGAATATGCTTTGTGGATTTTTTAGGATGAGAGATGTATGTCTCTTTAGTGTGCTGAGTGTGACTAGATAGGATAATTTTATCATCTCTTCCATATATATTATCTTTCTTTTTATTCCACTTTGAGTCTTATTTTTCAAAGGGAAAGAAGCAGGAAATAAAGTAACAAAACAACGTACATGAACAGAGTACACCAATATTGGCACCGAATGTTAAGTAGTCAAACTACACATCTTATACTAAAAGGTTCAACAATTTCAAGTCCATTAAACTTCACACATTTATGCTGGTAGAGAGAAAAAAAAAATAAGTGTAAGAGAAAAAAAATAAGAGGGTGAGATATTATTCGAAAGAAAAAATTATTTGGTTAAAAAAATGAAAATAAAAGTTATTTATTTATTTTGATAATGATAAGTATTATACATTTATTGCTATTAATTTAATAAATTATCATTAAAGTAATAAAAAGATATTTATAATCAATTATGAAAGTCTCGTTAATTAAAAAAATAAATAAAAGAATATAATTGGTCATAGAAAGTTGAAATAGCCTTTTTTTTCCTTATTGATTATATACATGACATAATTGATTATAGGATTAAAAAATAAAAGTAACGAGGTTAATTACACTTCACATATTACATATTAATTTGGTTGATTTGGTCCAAACCGGATTTCATATGTCCGAATATCTTAACTAATTAAGTTAACTCAACTCAATCCAACTTATATTGACTATACTTTACCCTTTTTGATTTAGCTTCCACTACTCGCTTAGATCTCACTTAAATTGTCCTAACTTAATTGAATATGGATTTGTCGCAATTTAGTTCAACAGTCTTGATTTGATTTAGATAAATGTGGATCCAACCGAACTTAACATAACTTAAGTCCAAAACAACATAACATGTTAAGAACTCAATTGGACTAACTTTATATGAGTGTGACTTAATCTAACTTAATTTAAGTCTAACCTAACTCAAACTCTGAGCTAAATCTTACTTAACCTAAACTAATTTAACTTAAATTTAACCTGAAGTTTTTAAAATGAGTTAAGCGATAGGGCAACTTCCATGACTTATAAATCATGCCAAGCTAACCTTCCAAAGAGTGGCCTAAACAAAAATATGTTTCTGAACTTTGCCTATTTAGCTCGATGCATATATGGGTCAAGGTCAAATTTGTCCATAGACTAATTGACTAACCCATTTATTTTAAAAAGTATACTAAATTGCACTTACAAAATATATTATTAAACATGATTTTTTATTTAATTATACATGTACGAGGGGTTTGAGAGGTAAATATAGTATTGAATAATGATTTTGACCGATCTCAACAAATACTTCAACCATATATATATATATATATAAATATATATATATATATATATATATATAGAT
>Ga0214543_1002200_pt1 | contig 38454 bp, 15 predicted proteins | sample CNSS2metaG_FD_160094 | JGI IMG/M metagenome (GOLD analysis project Ga0214543, IMG submission 160094) | Root nodule microbial communities from cowpea collected in UCLA plant growth center, Los Angeles, California, USA - CNSS2 | ecosystem: Host-associated > Plants > Roots > Nodule | place: USA...
AATATATATTTTATTATATAAATTATATATATATATATATATATATATATATATATATATATATATATATATATTCATGTGGATATTTGACTCTTAATTTGTAGTTCTTCTTTTTGTTAATGATGATGCTAATGAATTTTTAGATTTTATGGCAAAAAAGAAAAAAAATTCAAAACTACACTTATGAAAATAGAGTTGGGTTATTACTTGGAAGAAAATAATTTGCTAATTACACAAGAACAGTATTGATGGCCAGATATTAACTTCTCACCACTAGTGCAGAATTGCGTTTTAACTCGCCTTATAGGCCTCAGTTACTGTGGAACCGAAGCCTATAAGGATGCGGTGACATTTTTTAAAATTTTCAAACTTTTTTGCCTCGGGTTCTTATCCAACCAAAGCCTATAAGGGCTTTTATGCTTCATTTATCATTCAACTGAGGCCTACAACTCGATAGTGTTCCCCAAAATTTCAAAATTGCCACTGACAGTAGAAACTTTGGCCTCAGGTGGAATATGACCGAGGCCTATACGACTTTATGCCTCGGTTATTAATGGAACTGAGGCCATAGACCTTATTTAGGGTTCCAAATTCGTGAACCTTGCACTGTTCATGTTATTTGTGTGAACCCAAATCGTGAACTGGTTTTTTCTCCTTTGCGCAACTCCCCCAAAATGCAACCAGACCGGGAGCCAGCGCGACGTCACACCACCACGTGCCACAGATGCGAAACTAGGCTGCTGCTGCGTGTTCGAAGCCATACGTCAATGACAGAGATCGACACTGTTGCGTGTTCGGAGCCATACAAACCACTGATCATTTGTAAAATTAATAAATATTTTAGCTATTATAAAATTTTAGTAATGTGAAATTGTTTAGTTTTTATATAATTATTTGAATTTTGTGTAGTTGTTATTTGATACTTTAATTTGAGATTTATATTACTATAATATTTTTCTTAATATTTTGATAGTATCAAGGTTTCTTTTGTGTGATTTTTAAATTTTTTTATAAAAACTATTTAACTGATATTTGGAAGAGTAAAAAAAATGGTACGAGTATAAGAATATATCGGTTACTCGGTGGGGAAGACGATGTGTCAAAAGTTGTACATTCGCTGTGTTTGAGGATGGAGATAAGGATGAATGTTTATTATGGGGATTGAGATGAGATTATGATACTCGTACTCGCCCCGTTGTCATACATACAAAAATAAATAAATACATACATACATACAATATATTTACGCCTATAATATATAATACATATACATTTTGATAGTATCATATTTCATTTGGTGTAATTTTTAAAAATTTTATAAAAATCATTTAATTGATATTTGAAACAGTAAAAAAATAAGTATGAGTATGAGTATAAAAATATAACCGTTGTTCGATGAGAATGGATCAAAAATTACATATCTATTGAGTTTGGTAACAGGATGTATGAATTTTTATCATGCAGAACCCTATTGTCATTTATAGACAGAAAGATTAAGAACTGGAAAAGAAATAATTGTTTTAAAATTAAGATCACCAAATGAACAAAGCATTGTTCCTATCAAGAATCTTCAGAAAACAATTGCCCTAAACAAATATTAGGCTTTAACACAACAATTGAAGTAGCTGAGGAAGCTCTTCCTTTCCTGTAAGAAAAAATAGACAAATAAATAATGTGTGTGTACATATATATGACATTGTTACGCAACTAGGAGTGTCCGAAAAAGACAGTTTCGAACACACTCTTTTTAACAAATTTTAAGTTATAAAAGAAATATTTTAAAAAAATAAATTAAAAACTGTACTTCAAACTCCTGAGGAATATTAATCAGAAGCCACCAATGTAAGAATGAATCTGATATGCAATAAAGTACTATTAAAACTTCACAATATATATATATATATATATATATATATATATATATATATATATATCATGTTTTCTTTTTTTTTATTATATTATTTTATACATTTTTAATAAGATGGGCAAAATGATAAAATTTAAATAGAGATTGTAAAATTGTGATGCAGGAAAACTAATATAGAATAATATTACTTAAAATATGTATGTTCACTAACAAACTTTTTAATTACATTTTGAGTTGTATTATTTGTAATTTTTTTTTATAACATAGCATTCTTTCATAATTTGGATTTTTAACGCATCTACTAAGAATGTTATCGAAAACATTGATAATAAGAATAAATTACATAGCTTTTAATTTTATAAAATAGAGAAGAAAAACTTTAAGTAAGCTTAATAACATGAACTAATGTAACATTCATTTTCTCTCTACGCACTTTTCTTTTCTTTTTTTTTTTCTTTCTCTCTCATTTTTGTTTTTCTCTCTAAACTTTTGTTTTCAATTTTTCTTTTTTTAAATTTGATTGCAACTAATAGTAGTTATGGAACTAAGAACAATTCTAAACTTTTGTCTCTCTTTTCATTTTCTTTTGTCATTTTTTTTATGATTTTGCCATCAATCTTAATGGAGTCAATTAAAAAATATCCTCTCAACTTGGTTTATTATATGCAAAAATTTTGTTATATTTAGATACTTTGTTCTAAGTCACTAGATTTTGAAATAGTCTTATTACTTAAATTTTTGAAAATTACTTTAAAGCTGAGTATTGTATGTGAGGGGAGTTATTTATATTTTTTTATAGAACTTTAGGATAGACAATCTATATGTGAAGATCACATGTTATAGTATATCGAGTTTAATATAGGGATTGTGGCTAATTGAAAATTTGTTTGGATGCTTAAACAAAGTCTTATTAGGTTTCATTTGATAAGTGATTCCTATTTACATAATTTCTACCCAAAAGTACACTAATTTCGTAAAATAAAAAGTCCTTGGATTCTCATTTCTACAGTAAATTAGTCCATTTTTTATATAAAATTATTTAAGCAAAAAAATTCTTCAAATACTATATTTTTTTTAACAATTAAATTGATCCTTTTAAGAAAATAAAACAAAGAGCTGGGAAACTTATGGGTAATCTTACATTTGGAGGAACCGTTTGATCATTGTGAGGTTGGGAATGCTCACTGCTGTGACCAGTGTTTACGCTGCTCGAGGTTGAATCAACGAACTCTTGTTCATTACCGAGACTTGCCCTCGAAATGTTTGTCTTGTTCTGCTTCCTAGTTTCCCTTATCTTTGAGAAATCAAGAGAGTAGTCTGGCACTTGGCCCTTTTGATCCCAATCTCCAAATTGTGGCACTGATAGCCATGTACCATTTTTCTATGTTCACAAGATTTACAACAAAGTCAGCTAATAACAATAATTAACGGTTCATATTTGTAACCAACTTTATACTTAATACCATTAAGCATACCAAAAAATCCGTACAAATGAAAGTGGATTCTAGTGAAGAATTTGACTATTTCTTATTTAAAAAGCGATTTATTGTTATTTATAGGACTGCAACACATTACGAACGATTAAAATTTAAAAAAAAAAAAAAACAAATAAAAACCGACTTCAACTCCGTCATCATCGTTTCAATGTGTTAATAAAAACAAATTTCTCTAAAAACAATTAAACGTAGAGAATCTTCATCCTTTGAAAAAGGAAAAAGCTCACACGAAACAATAAAAAGAAAATGCAACAGTAAAAGCCAAAAAACAACCTGTAACAAACTAATCATAGGTGATCCGGATCATTCGAGGTTTAAAAATTAAAACAAAACGATTCGTCAAGCTGAGCTGGAAAGGGAAGCGAATGAGTCACGGTAGTCGTGCCTCCATTTAAAAAATTTAGAGAAAACAAGAAAGAATCAAACAAAGCAAAGAAATACAACAATCTATGCAGATGCATGTTGAATAACAGTTATTACTTAATCACGAAAATTAAATACCAAATCTGAAGAAAAACAAAACACGGCTTCTGGAAACGGTGAAAACATGCAACTCTGAGATTAAAATTAAAATCAGAGTTTCGCCTTTTAACAAAGAGAAAAATTCCAGCACAAACAAGTAAACGATTGTATCTGTACTCAAGATCTTCGTCGTGTGTGTGTTAAACAACGAGTTATCTAATCAAAAATCCTATATCTCTAAGCTATTTTAAGCAGAGAACACTAACTTTTCATATAATCACAATCTCTGTGTTTTTGCTTCATACGGTTCAACTCAACGAGCAGCATGCAATTTAATAGTGAGATTCTGTGATTCAGTGAATATTACATTTGACGCAAACAATACAGAGAAATAATTCATTCCACTGGAGAAGGATTAGGTTAAGCAACGAAGAAAAAGAATAGTTTAGAGAAAGAGAGAAAAGAAAAACCTCTTTACGACGGTCCATGAGTGTTGTTGAGATCTGAAAATGGGTTTGGAAGTAACAACGGGTGCGTTAAGTCTTTCGTGCCACTGGTAATTGGCTACAATTTGGTGCAATGTGTTCTCTGTACGTGTCTGACTTGGTCTGAATAAATCGCTTTTCTCTCTATGACTTCACACCGTTCAACTTCTTCACGCGGTTCACTATACTGTATCTGTCTTCTTCGAAGTATTTACATATTTATTGAAATATTGTTTCAATAAAATTATTTTAAAGACAATTATACATTTATTGTTGTTCAAAATTTATGGGAAATAATCTTGCACTGATTATATAATATAATGGTGTGTGTTTCTATCACTTCTTCGTCTAATAATTTTTCATAAAATAGTTACAATTTATTAGAACCAACTTAATTTAATTAAAAATTACTAAATCATAAAAAAAAACTATTAAATAAATAGTTTATCACTTAATTATTATTATTTTGCAGATTTTATCTTGTGATTGTATTATTAAAGTTTTAAATTTTCACATGATTTGTTATATATTTCATATAGTGATGACGTGTAATAATAAAATAATCAAAGCAACGTTTTTTTCTGTTATCTTTTTTTAAACATTTCCTGACATATTTTGCTTTACTGTACTTTATTATTGCTAGCACTAAATTTAATATATAAAGGAATTTACTACAAATAAAAGTTCTTTTGTTATTTATTATCTTTGACCCGAAAAATGAAGTTCGATATTTCAATTTACAACAAAAGGTGAATATGATATCTGTTACTAATAAATTAATAAACAATTGATCAGTCTGTGTCGTTGATTCAAATCATCATATTTTACTATTAAATCGGAATTAATTCTTTGGTTGAGCAAATTTATTTTTTATTCATTCTTTTTGTTTAACAGTTAATAAATAGAAACGTCACTCTCATCCAAGTATCAAAACTGAAAAAATTAATAAAAAATAAGTCAGTCATGCTATCGGGCTTTTGACTCCATTGTTTAAGATTTGATTTTGACGTTGATATTAAACCTTCAATTCATTATATATTTTCTTCGATTGCGTATTTGTTTTTCTTTTCTTTCTCCTTTGAAAAATAGTTATCAAGGACACTAAACCATTTAGAAAAGACTAATATTATTTGTTACACAAGTTTGCATGCCCTTCTTTTGAAACTCCTTTTATGCAAACTTTAATGCGTATTAAGAATTATAGCAAAACTAAAATTATAATTTAGCCAAAAAAAAAGTTAATATATATATGTTCGATTGTGGGGGAATAGGAGAAGTATAAACTTCTTTCATAAATCTTAATTAAAAGTTATGTAATATGTTGAAATCTAACTAAAATAATTATCATAAACCTCAAAACCAATTATAATTTCAACTTTTCTCTTAAAGCAATAAAACTTGTATGCAAATGGAGTTGCATGAAGTTATCATCTATAACTTCGTATCATCTATTGGTCCATTCAGCATTCGACATGTTTTGTAATTGGATAATAATATTTTAACTACTAAATTTTAACAATTTTTTTTAATATGAATTGTCATTTAAGTGGTTTTTGAATATTGAAAATGAGAAAAAATGAAAAAATGAGAAACAACTTAGAAAATAACACCTAAAATTATAAGAAAAAGTTGTCAGTAGTAAAAAAATTATTTTCATGTTAGTTTCTCTTTTCTTTTCTCATTGAACCAAAATTGGGAATGGTGCAAACAAAGAACTCATAGATAAAGTTGTTGTCAAAACAGAGATTTTTGTTATTTCCTAAACCAATAACAATACAATTTCAAGCCAAAAAAGAAAAAAGAAAAAAAGATTAAAGTTCTGCTTTAGATTCATGTTCAGAGTCATGAGTTGTCTCCTTGTGAACAACTGTTTCAACTGCTTTTCCTGCTGATTTAGCACTTTCCTCAAATGTTTCTTTGCTTTTGTCTATACTCTTCTCAACTGCTTCTTTTAAACTTCCTTTCACACCTTCTTCTCCTACCCCTACCCCTCCCCCACCAGCCCTGAAACTGGGAACATACATGCCATTACCACAATAAATAAATAAATGTTCAAATACAACTTTTTTCTGTTTTGGTCTCTACAAGTTTTATTTAATCTAATAAAACTGTGTTTTTATTCCCTTATTTAGGTAATCAAGGAAATGTAAAAATTCAATATGTTAAATATATTTTTCTTCTTTGAACTATTATATGAATAAATATATTTTGCTTCAAAACTAAGCTATAAAATATTTAGTCCTGCGATTCAGAAAAGTAAAGATTAAATATGTTTTCGTTTTATAATTATTATGAAAAAAATTAGTTATAAAATATTTAGTCTTTGTTCTTTATAAGAAACTTTATATAAAACATTATTTTCAACAAATCGTAAAGGTTATATTTTAGTTCATTATGAAACTTTGTTCCTTATATAAAAAACACTTCACGTGTTATTTGTTGAGAAATATATTTTCTATTGATTTTCATAAAACATGAGAGTAAATACTTCAAATTTTAGTTTATGAACAAAACATACTTTTTTATAATAGTTTGTGGACAAAAAATATATGTAACATTTGAAGCATACTTTTTTAAATGTAACATAAAATATTGGAAAATGAATTTTTAACAACTAAATTTTAATTTTTTTTATAATATGAGATGACATATTTTAAGTAACTTTCTATTTTTTTATTTTTTTTATTTTCTTATATTCTAAAATCTATTGTTTTAAATTATAAGAAAAAGTTGTAAAAAATATGACTTTCTTAAAATATTACGTTATAATATAACTTTTATATAACTTTTATATGATTTATTTAAAATAATATTTTACATTAATTTGTAAAGTGTTGGATCAATTATAATAGTTTATGAAAAAAAAAAAGATATATATCTAATCCAAAAGGAATTTAACTAATAAATAATGGGAAAGAAAAAGTTTGTAAAAGTAAGAAGATATTAACTTACTCCAAATTTGGTGGAGAAAACTGCATTTGCAGATCTCTTATGACAGTTTTGATTTTGTCCCAGGAGCTTTTGTGGGACTTTCTGAGCAGAGACGCAGTATCCATGAGTACCCTGGAAAAGAGTGGTTTTGGAGCATCATTTTGGACACCACCTTCGTCAAGTGTTGCAGGTTGAAATTGAAAGAGGGCGAAGAAAAGAAGAATGAGTACAATGGTTATGCTGAAATTAACCATGCTAATGGAGCAGTAACAGAATGTTGCAGAAAGGTTAGAGAAGAATGAAAGGTATATCTGATAGTTTGAAGCTTCAGATCTCTCTATGTTGAACACTTTCTGTTCCACTACGTGGGGTTTCTATCTTGCATGTAGCAACTTCTCCACGTTCATACTTGAATATTTCAAAATTCAAACATAACTAATATCAAGACAGATTCAAAACCTAAAATTTCTGGACAAGTTTATTTCTCATGGTTCAATGTTTTGACACCTAATTATTTTTGTCTTAGAAATAACCGGGTAAGGGCTTTGCTTGATCAAACAATTGAAATTGGAATATATTATAAATAGTATATATAATTTAATAAAAGTTTACTTATAACTAGTTCAATTTTAATATACAAAAAATTCGGATACATAACTAATTGAAAATCATTTTAATCTAATGGGGTATTGTAAAATTTCAGTTTCATTAAATTGTATTTGTTTACTGAAATCCCATTGCAAAGTTACCATAGTGGATGTGATTTAAACCTTTTTCTTGATAGGATTTTAAAAAAAAATGGCTAAAATTTGTTTCCCATGCAAAAGTTATTGATAACTTTTATTTTATTATAATACTAAAAAAATGTGTTTAAGTGTATAAATCTTAGTTAATTTTTTATATAATTTGTACATTTTTTTTATCAATAATTATTTGTTGTTAATTCTTTATTAGAAAGGAGCATCGAACTTTGACCTTTTCTTCCCTCTCTTCTTTTCCTTCTAATTACTAGAGCATCTTATCATTTTTATACTTTATCCATTATCGTAATTAAGTGATGATGTCATGTTAGATTAGATAATACTTTATTATATTTAGTGACAGCTAATTTTTAAAAAGTTTTATCTTCTGAAAATTATTTGATAATTGTGAAGACAAATTTATTAAATTCATTTATTTTTATTAGTCTTTCTTATTTGCATTTTTAATATAATGAAAGCAGGATATCATTCTATGGATCATATTTTTTTAACCAATTATTAAATTTAAGCTATTGATATAAAAGTTACAGGTATCAAAAGCTATTAATATAATCTAGATTGATCAAATTTTAGCAATGTACTAGAAACAAAAGCAAAAAACTTTTGTAATAAAAACGAAAATAATCAAGACCTGATGTATCAAAACCTAATTTAATAATTTTTCCTAGAAAAGTGTTCAGCTTGACTTTACCCTCTCACTCGAACTGCATTTTATAAGAAAAAAACAACTTACCGCATAAGATCATTCAGTGGAACACGTGGAATTTGGAGTGCTATTTTACCAATAACAATACTGTTGATATAAAAGAATGGAGCATATATCATTTAAATTCTCCCCAAACATTGAACAATTAGCTCCTCTGTCGACTGAGAAAGCCTCTTGAAAACGAATGAATCAATTGACGAGTTACAATGGGAACAAAGAATTTAAACACGTATATAACTTCGTTCCATGCAAGAATACATCCATGTAGTTACCAAAAATACACAAATAAATCTTCAGACATTAATATCTGACCGCTTCGTTCTGGCCACAGCACTGATTTCTGAGATGCCTGACAAGGAATACCTAGGAAAAGTATGGGTTTCCGACACCGAAACTGGCTGTTGAGGATAGAGTGTGGGTGGCGGTGTTAGATTGCGTTGTGCTGGAAGTGGCGTGTTGAATTTGAAAGGATCACCCCCGCTTAGACTGCAATCAAGCAATGAACTTTGTAAGGAGTGGCCCTAAACAAGCAAGGAAATGGGCAAACACACGCGTGTATTATATAATTACATCACCAAACTACCTAGGATCTGTGCATAATCTTTCAACTACCATTGAACACAATGATCCGGAAATTTTCACACCAAGGAGGCAAATCCAAAATTGCATTATTAGTCGTCTTTCCATACATGAAAAATATGATCAAGAAGACATCTTCCAGCCAAATACACTGCGGTCATGGTGGTGATGATAAAAGCACATCAGCGTACCTTCTTCTACTGTAGGGCAGATCATCTTCTGTGAAATTTTCATCTATACGCTGAGCTGGTCTCGGAACAGAAGGAATGGACCATGCTGGTGAAGGTATTTCATCTGAGAAATATCTTCTCCTGATCAACTGAAAGGAAATGTACAAGAAAACTCAGATGGCAACCATTAAATTAAAATTTAGAGACAGAGATCAGAGACCGTACTCACCATGCGGAAAAATTTCACCACAGCCTCTTTGTCATACCTTGCTTCTTTTGCAGCCTGTAGACGTCCAACATAAAAATCATAACCATTACAAGAAGAATGAATTGGATAGCAACTATTCAACAGAATGCAAAATCTGGGTAGGTCTCTGCATCAATTGTTCCCATATATGATTTGGTACTTCAAAGGCACAACAAGTGTTGCGATTTAGAACATCAACATGAGAAATAAAGATTCTCAGAAAACTTAGCATCTCCAGTCTAACATTTTCCTAACACAGTATAGTGGGCAATGCCTGATCTAAATTCATTATTCTTAGTGAGTGGCTCAAAAAAATATACATTGATAACCTTTTAGATTAGTTAAAAAGATAAAATGTTCAATGATTAGCCTCTCAATTTGAAAATGGATGAAAACAGAAAAACCTATTTTTAATCCAGATGGTGGTACCAAAGTAAAATGTGAAGTTTCATTGCTTCCATAAAGAATCCAGATGCAATATAAACTTCTTCAGAATTTGAAAAGGGACAGTGAGGAGAAGATTTTTGTGGTTTTCATAAATCCCATCCCACTAAATGGGCTAAAAAATACTCCTCCATATGCATCACAAAAGTAAGTATAAATCATTCATGTTTAAAACAAATTTAATATGTTCGAAAAACAGCAGTGGTTTAAAATATAAAGCAACTAAAAAAATTTCAATCGCTACTTGCTAGTAGTTAAAATTTCCAGTAATTAGCATTAATATCAGATTTATTCAAATCTACCCGAATACAGCATACTAATTAACATGAGGGTAGCATACTATCTCAAACATTGAAAGTGGGGCAAAACCAACTGGTAAAACTGACAGATTATTTAGTTGAGACACCTACAGCAATAAGGCCCCCACTACCAGGAAAACTCTCAGTCAAAGGAAGCTCCTCACTGGAAGGAAGCAAGCCCTGCTTCTCAACCCATTGGCGTGCAACATCAACAAGATTCCCACTGCTTTCTCTTGTACCCTCTTGTGCAGCTATATCAGCTTTGTTACCAATAACAATAAATGGAACAGGAAGGCCACTAGGACCACCAGATCCCAAAGGAGCTGAAAATGTCCCAGTTGCAGCAATCTCAGCTGCCCACTTCTGCAAGCTAGTCTTTGTTCTTCTCTGTGAGAGATCGTGAACAAAAATTACACCTGCAAATGAAGTCCAAACAAGGCTTCAAAGTCTAAAATATCAGACAGCCAACTTTCAAATATTTACTAACTGTTACTAATTTTATTGCCAAGAGCTCCAGAATACCCAAATGCCATTAAGAGGCTAATGCAATTATCCAGATAGTGGTAATTGGGGTATTTTGCAAATAAATGAAGTTTGGACTCTAGACAGCTAAGTCTGTAGGATTTCTTCTAGCAGATTTAGAACATTATTGCTAAATGTTCCATATCAAAATTCTATTATTTTCATAATGCAAGGCTTGAAAAAGAGAAGCCAAGTATACATAATGACTGAAATAAACATGGAAATCCTCTTCCTTATTTCCTGTCCCCCTTGGTCACAAATCTTGACCTATCACTTTGTAGATTGCCACATAATTAGATTGAATCTATACAACTACCTCTGTGCAATGCAAGCAATTATATGTTTTAGAAAACTAAAATAATGGGATTTTTTTTACTCACCATTAATCTGTGAATAAAAAAGAGACCGACAATCTTTGTACCGTTCGTGTCCTGAGACATCCCACAGTTCAACAAAGAAATCTCTCTCAGAATCACCTTTTAGGCTACTAGAAGAGCTGCCTGAATTTCCATAAGTAGTATGCTGGAGAAAGAAACAGAAATTTGGTAAAGACTTTACTTTGTGTACATAAATGACGTATTATTCATGTAATCATAGAAGGATCTGGGGTAATTACTTTCACATCAACTGCACAACCAATTGTTTGAGGAGGGCGAGCAATTGGAGAACCTTTTATAATCAGGTTCACTAACGAAGTCTTCCCAACACCTGCAAGGAGGATGAGAAAATATGACAAACGCACAAATCTATGAAAAATGTACTCGGAGGGAATCATATCAAAGGTGACTGCTACAAAGTAATCAGAAGCTCAGACAATTCTAACTTCTTTATTCATCATTTACCAGAGGTTAACTAATGCACATTCAGGCTTATGATGTTTAGAGATAAGAAGTACCACTAATTGTGTCCAAAGACTGACAACTAATGGCCTCTTTGGTTTAAGGAAATGTTTTCTACTTCTGTTCTATATTTTCCTTTAACTAACAATTACAAAGCATAACTTGGTTTCATTTTGTATGCTGTGTTTGAAATTCCATACAAGAAGTGGCGACAATAACACTTTAGTAAGTGAAAACAAGAAACAAAGTAAAAAGAGTAAACATTTGATAATTATTGAAAACATAATATAGAAACAGAAAACATTTCATCAAACAAAGTAGGTCCTAAAGAGAAATTTTTATGTGCTTGACCCTGTAATATTAACTATTGCAAACCATAATTTTTCCAAAAAGCTTATGAAAGGCATCATATGCTAGGATATCTATCAGCAATATCACCATTAAGAAGAAAGTCTATCTTCGGCTTGCTAGAGATGGCAATTAGGCACAACTACCTAACTGATCTAGTTACAGGAAGAGGGAATTGAATAACAGAATAATGAGGAGATGACAGGGAGAGAGGCCACGTTTTGGTGAAGTAAGTTGATTAAAATGGGAAAATCAGAACTCTCTTTCCGATTGATTTTCACCGTTCAATAGAATCTTCTTCAATAAAAATTTCAATTTCTACCTCTAGATTATGAATCTGAACCAGATCTTGCAGAATACTAAAGGAAGAATTATTTCCTCAACCTATTAAGCAATACTAGATTGTTATTTCCTTTTGCCCAGAGTTGACTTATACAAATTCATTTTCATTTCCTCAATTACTATCTTCCAAGTTGACTCTCTTACATTAAGAACCCAGTTCTCTTAAAGCAGGCATACTTGAATGGATTCTCTAAGCTACATACCAAAACGAAATATTAATCAGCCAACCCATCTCAAATTGAACATCTACAACCTTGCAGCATCAAGGTATTCAGCGTCTCCATGACCACAATTGCAATTACAAAATCAAAGATCCAACGAAACAAGAACCCACAGCCACAACTTAAAACCTTGACATCTAAAATCATTAACATAACTCATCAAGTTCCCATTGAGTGTTACAATAACTATACCACCGTCACCATGATAACATTTCTCACTCCCTGATTCAAAGTTTCCAACAGAAATATCAAAAAATCCCAACGGATCCTAACAGTGCACCCTCCCACACTCAATTAGCTTGTCTTATGCGCACACTACACAATCACAAAACTCTTTCAAAAAAAAACGGCACTATCCTAAAACCTTAAATTTCAGTGCAATAATAAGATTACCACATACAATTGTAAACGAAATAAAAAAACAGTGGGCATAGCCTAGTAGTGTACTTTAGAGTATAAACAAGTTTTATTCTACAAAATTAGAAGGAAACAAAACTGGTAACAGAAAAGGGTGGATTTTAAAGAAAGACGAACCTGAATCACCAACAACCAGCACTCTGACCTGGCCACATAGGACCCCACCGTTCAACTCTGTGTTCTCCCTCTCACGGTCCCTCCAGAACATGATTCCCTCTTCACCGACGATAATCTCAAAACACGCCTTCACTACCACACGCACGTGCGCTCATCAAGTTCCAAAACCCATGTCACGTGATAATCACGCCGGGATCGGAGCGAGAAGTCCACGCTCCGGCGTCGCGTATCTCGCGAGAAAACGAAATGAAAAAGCGCGAAACGCGAATCGACGACGGATCTGAGGAGTTTCGGAGGCGGTGAAAGAGAAAGGGATTAGGGCGAAGATGATGGATTTGTGGTGTGTGTCTGTGTTGTGCACTGTCTTCAAAATGGCTTTGTTTTTTGACGCGATGGTGGCGGAAAGGTGAAAGAGATGAACAATTCATCGTAATCATACCATCTCGGTACTCATTCGTGTAAACCACGCGATGCAAGAGCACGTCATCTCCGTAATTAAAATGTTTTGTACTTTAAACCCAAAAAAACTTGAATAAACTTCTTTTTCTTTTTTAATTTATAAACTTTAGGAAAAATTAATGATGTACTTTATCTAATTGTTATATGATCAAAGTAATGCTGAACTTGGTTTCTTAAGCAAATATTGAGTTTTGTACATAAAATTTTTGTGGATAAGAAAAAACCTTTATTAAGGATGGTTAGTTATGAATATTAATGATCAGTATAATCAAATGGAATTAAACTATGAATTTTTTAAATAAAATAATTATGGAGGCGAATGGTATATGGGGATGTGAAAAGACTATTATCCTAAATATATATATGTATATAGACTCTAAAATACATGTCAAAAGATTACTTTCAATGAAAAAAGAAAATATCTATATTCATGATTCCTGTAAAAAAAAGTAAAGTTGTTGTTATTATTAATTACTTGGTTTCAAAGCGTAGCTTTGGTTACTTAATTGGATATATTAGATTGTAATAAATTGATTCATTTTTTGTTTACACTTGTATAAATTAAAGATACATATAAACATCAAATATAATTATTTTTCATTCTATTGATTTTCTCGAGTCTAGTTTAGTAATATGGTTCACTTTTTTAATTGACAATTTTTAATATTAATAGATAATTAACTTCTTGATAATTATACATTTATTTTAATCTAAATCTTTCACTAACTTATCCACCAATTTTTTTATACATAGTGAACACACGTATGTCTATATATATTTATATTCGTTTTGTTCTTGTGAGAAAAAAATAGAATATTATTTTTTTATTATAATTTTTTTATTAAAGATAGCTAATTAAATTTAAAAGATTATATACAAGATAAAATAATAAAACTATACAGGTAAGCCCAAAACATGTTTAGGGAAGGCCTCTTCGACCATTGCCATTGGCACTCCCCTAATCACCATTAAACTCATTTTACTTTTTAAAAAACTATATTTTAACGGAAAAAATCTAGTATGTTTCACTCCTCTCACAACAGAATTAAAATAAATTTAATTATGCATCTCATCAAATATACTTCCTAATAACGCAATGAAAACATATTTTCATCATTATTTAACAAAATCTTGTTAAAGAGTACCTGTCAAAATATTACCCAAATACATATAAAAACATTTATGTTTCCACGGGTTTTATTGAAATGCAAAATGAAAAACAATTTCATCATATTACGTTACACTTTTAAAAACACCAAGTTACATAAAAAAAAAGGCCTATTTTATTGAATAAATAGGAAAGACGAAAAAAAAAATTATATTTGACAAAAATATTAAATATCGTAAGACTTGGTTTTAATCTATAATATACAAAATACGTGTATAGAATACAATAAATATCTGATAATGTATAGAATATAACACGTATCTAATATTTAATACGTTTATTTTAAAAATAATAAAATACGACATATAATATATATATATATATATATATATATATTTTTTGAAAAAGTTTATAATAATTTTTAAAATTTTCATAAATATATAATGGTTATTAAAATAAATCCAAATTAAGATCATATATATTAAATTTTTCAACACAAAAAATTATAAATTATTATTATCATAAAAATACTATTATTTTATACACTAAATACTAAATTTTATATTGATAAATATTAATAAAATATCTTCAAGTATCATATACGAATATATATACTGAAATATGTGATCAGCATCATATACATTATAAGTTTTAATAAATTCATTTTGACTCTAATAATAAAAAAAATCATCTAAATACTAAAATCATACATAAATGCAATGAAGTGGTGGAGGATAATATACATTTAAAAGCTAATTTTTGTGTAAAAATTTAAATAAATCCAACCTTATTAGAACAATAATCTATTGATTTGTTGTTCTCCCATTTCACCCATCGAAGTGTGTATCAATGGTTAATAATCATCAAAACAAAAAATGAGAAAAATTCTGTAAAACATATATATCTTTTATTAAATAGTGATGTGACGTGTTAATCAACGATGAACACTCCTAAATCTTGTTATCAAACACTTCATAATTAGTTAGGGAAACAATGAGTATTATACTAAAAACTAATAAATTCATTGATATATTAATAATTATAACTAGAGTAAATTACAAAAAATTTCGATTTTTTTAATTTTACATAAACTTCTTGCTTCAAACCCATTGCATCGTCACATTTTTTATTACATAGTAAAACCATTATAGTAATAAAAATATATAAAAAAAAATGTAAGTATAGTTTGGAAAATATAAGATTGTGTGTCCCAACAAGAAGTTTCTCTTATGTTGTGTCATAGTCAAACCAACCAACTGCAAATTACTAATTGGCAGCACCATTAACTTGAATGGCCATGCACTTCTGAACCATCGCATTCACCTTCAACATATGCACTTGTCAACTATATATATCTTAAACAATTCTTAATTTATTAGGCGTAATGTAACAAAATTAAGTATGAACTTTGATTCATATTTTTCCCAGTAGTTTCTTCCTTCCTCATTTAAAGTTAATATATTGTGAAATTTATTTTTCCCTGTTTATGTTATGAACTTTGAGTGTTATAGGTATAGACTTCATCTAATAAACTCTTTTGAGAGGATATTTTCTTATACATTTTTTTTTATTAAGTATTAGTTATTCTTTGTCTCAAATTATACACGAACACTAATAAAAATTATAATATTACATAAAAAATTTCTTGTAAATTTGTCAAAAAAAATTGTAAAGAATTTCTTACTATTTTTTCTAAGAATTTTAATTGACAGATAATTCATTCGTGGATAATTATTTCCTACAAAATTTGTTGTGAAAAGTGGTTTATACAAAATATTTTACAAAAAAAATTGACAGCAATTTTTTACAAATATTTTTTTATAATAAAATTTATAAATATTTTCTATAAAAAAATTTGAAAAAAATAACAAAAAATATAAGTTTTTTTAGTAATGAAATTTATAAAAAAGTCAGTTTTTTTACTTGAAACTTGAGGCTGACTTACTAAGTAAGCCTGTTCAATAAGTCACTCTACAAAACCTAATAGAAACTGATGTCTAAAGAGATTCTAATTGTTAAGATTTATAGAAAACACATGTAAGGGCTAATACACAAAGTTAAATCTAAATTATATGAAAATAAAATAAAAATCTAAAATATTTTAGATATTCACATATGAATCAATAAAAAACTGACAAACATAGGCAGGTTTGAAGTAAAAAAAAAACACCATACAACAATTCTATAAATTAAGATTATAATATATTTGAATGACTTACTTTTTGCTTTTAGGAGACTTAAATTAAGAATATTTTTATTGATGCATACATATATGTCAAAATTATCATATAAAAATCCGAATAAGCAAAAACCTTTTTTTATGAAACAGAGTTCAAGAGATATCAAATCCTAATACAAGAAACTTGCTTTTTAAAAGTTTGAACAAAGTTACACATTAATGTTCTTTGTGATATGAACTAACAAAAGTTGGTATTCAAATGAAGTGAGAAATAAAACTCCTCTGAAACGAAGTGCAAAAAAAAAGTTATAGAATTCAGAACAAAGTTCCATGATCTGAGTAGAGACTCTCTTCAACCTATTACATGATGAAAATAAGCATGGTATGATACATAGCTTCTTCCCCTGCATGAAGGGATCTTGAAAACCAGTTCTTAAGGTGTCATTTTGAAGATGTAGAATCATCAGAATGTAGAAAAGAGATAGGACTATAGTATGTGGTAAAAGGACTCTGATGATTGTGTACACCTTCATATGTTGTTATCACATAGCTGGAATCCTCTCTGTCCCTTTCCACCCTTTTCTTCACACTGCATCCTCCACTTGAACACTTGTAATAGTTCCTACCATCATTAATCAAATCACCCACTTAGCACAAATATCTCATTACAATGTTATAATATTTTTAGCTCTACCAATTCTTTACTCCCATTTGGCACTAGGTCAAATTAACCTTCATTTGATCTGAATTTCTTATTTTACCTAGATTTGTTGTCTTGTACTAGGTTGTTTTGTCTCTGTGCAAAGGAACAAGTGAATGAGAAATATTTTTACCTTAGATTTGGACTGCTCTTCACGGACTTCTTACCATACTTCCTCCACTTGTATCCATCATCCATGATCTCAAGCTCTGATTGAGTTCTGAACGCGATTCTTGGACCCAACCTTGCTTTGCTTCCACTATTCGCGTTCTTGCACTTTCTGCATAACATTATTCAACCCTAAAAAGTGTTATGCCATGTTACCCACACTACAAAGTACACAAATCAGATATCGTTTAACATAATCAATTTATAAGTATTCGGTACTCGACTTTCTTATTTTTACTCATATAAAACTTAGACTATAATCATTTCATGCATGTAACAAGATATGAAGAGAATGAAAGAGAGAGAGAGAGAGAGAAAAGGCACTTGCATGTTGTTGTTGTTGTTCTTAGAGGTTGCACCAGTGGTGAATCCATGAGTGGTATCACTGAAGGTTGGTTTTTCCGAAGACTCAGTGCTTTGTGATGATGGTGGAGAGTCTCCATGATGATGATGATGATGAAGGAAATCATCGAGAAGGAGGAAATCGGAGAGTGCGATCTCAGGGGATGATGGAGGCATGTTGTTATGAAGATGATGATCATGAGAGTTGGAAGGGTGAGGGTTTTCAAAGTAGAAGAAATCCATCGGTAAAGATGAATGTAGTAATAATAGTGTAGTTGAATGCAGAGAATGAGCATTTTATAAGAGTGAAATAGAGGATTAAAAAATGATATCTAGAAGGATATAATCATAGTTTTCCATTTCCATGTTATGGTTTTCCAGGAACCACCTTTCCATACTCTTTCCTAGATGATGCACTGAAGGTTCCTCCTCTATTATCCATGTTAACATCAACTACACCAATCTCATGTCATTCCATGACGTCATTGTCAAAAAGCTTTCATTTTTTTCTATTTAATATTCAGTTTTTATGTCTTTATAATTCATCCAAATAATAATAATAATAATAATATATAAAGGCCACCAGCACAAAGACCACGTTATGGATTTTACCCTAATTATTATTAACTAAGTGATTAAGTAATTAATTAATTTCCACTTTGGACTTAATAAGGTTTCATTGTCTCATCATTAAATCCAACGTAATTGGCTGGTTAGGTTAACCACGACAGCATATGTAGAAAGTTGTGGGCTTGTGGCGGCCGGAGAAAGATTCTTTTGCTGATTTAAGTTCACCGAAAACAACAAAACTGATGATCTAATATTTAACAGAAAACAAACTATGTTTTTTAATTTGGATTTTTTACTTGTTTTTTCTGTTTCTGTTTCTATAATACATTAATTACTATTAATTTTAACGTTTTAATATACATTAAAAAAATATTTAAAATATTAATACAGTGTATTTTTAATATCAGATAATAATATAAAAAAAATTAATAAATAATTTGGACTCATTTGTTACAGGAAAAACAGTACAAAATCTGGACTCTACGTATAAGTCGAATCATGATAATGGAATGGCTTCATGGATAACCTTAATTAGGTTTAAATCCTTTTAATACATTTAATTAATTTTTTTACCACTTTATAAATTTAAATATTTTTAATTAACTTTATTAAAAAATGTTATTTGAATTTTTTATTTTTTTTTTGTCTAATAATTTTTGTGAAACGAGCAAAATATTTTGGGTCCTTAATAGGAAAAAAAATTAGAGATTCAATTATCCTTTGTAAGAATTTTAAAATTTAATTGAATCAATGATTTTCTAATTTTTGGTTTAAAAATATTATTTTGGTGCTTTTATTAGTGGTGGACAAAGTTAATAGGCATAATCTAATTCTTTAGATATAGGTACTATTATTTCTCAATGTAAAAATATAATCTCCCACAATCCAAATAATTATAGAATTGAGTTTGCAAAGAGAGACATATATGTTGTGACTTATTCTTTTTATAGCATAGCAACAGGCAAGATTCAAATCTTATCAACCAATTCAATTATACTTTTATTCCTATAGTTTCATTAGAATGATGTATAAAGCTTATGTTAAAGTTTTGGAAAATTTTTAGATTTATCACATCACATGCTTGCAATTAATGTATTAGAGACGTGTTTGGAAGTGTTAATTATATTGTGATTTCACTAAATAGAAAAAAAAAAATATATATATATATATATATATATATATATTTTATATATGTTGAGATAATATTATAATCAATTATTATATGAAGTATATCTCTTGCAGATTTTTTGATAGTTAAAAGAAAAAAAAACTAAAATTATCTTTAGCTTTGAGTCTTACATAATATAAAACTATTAAACCTAAATAATATATAATAAGTAAATTATTGTTATGCAATATAATAAGTAAAGATAATATTTTATTTTGTAAAGAAAAAAAATTAGAAAGAAGTATAAAAAATTAAGTCAATATTTGTTAATCTGAAAACGGTTAAATATATTTTAATTTCATTCTCTTTGAAAGAAGAGATGGGTTTAGTAAGTATATACAAATTAAAACACAATCTCACGTTTTTTATGAGAACTTGTCCATATGTTTTGTTTTAAATATTCACTTGTACTTATTTTAAAATATACTATATTTCAAGTTAATAAAATGATAAATATTTAGAAAATATAAATCAAATAAAATATACTACTAAGCTATAATTTTATATATTATGTAATTTCATATGATATGAAATGGTAGGTTATGTTAACATCGTATGAGATTTGTAATATTAAATGTAGAAATTCATTATTAAAAAAGTGTATTTTTAATTTATTGGTCATCTAATTCTATAAATTAAATAATTAAGTGATAAGCATCGAATGGAACGATATCGTAACTTTGAGACACATGCCTAATACAAATATAAAAAAACAACTCTTATCCTGTATCCATTTAATACTTTAAAATTAAAGTGATTTAAAATGAATGAAGCATATTAAATTTTGTTTTGTGATGTATTTGCATTTTGTGATTTTTCTATATTATAATAACATTTTATGTTTGATTGGAACATGTTAATAAGTTATTATCTGATATGCAATGAGATAATTGCATTTGCTTTATACATACATACTACACATACCACGTAAACATAGTTATTATCGTGTCTATATGGACGATGTTTTAAATATATACAATATTAAATTAGTAGGTAATGATATTATAATATTATTAAGTTAATAAATAAAATAAAAATATATTTATTAAATTTAAAATGAAATATATCAGAAAAGATGAGAGAATAGTAGTTGATAAATAAAAAAAAAAAAACAATTTTTCAAAAATTTAATAAATAATTATATTTTAAAGAGTAAAATTGGTATTTTGAAATATAGACACAAAAGAGATCATCTATTTATATATTGTTATAGATATAACCATATATAAAGCGACTATATATAGTTCTATATGCATATTTCTTTTCTATTCTTTTTATTTTAATTTTTTTTCTTTATTTATTTTCTCACAATACACACCATTAAAGATAAATAGAGTTTTAAATGTGTATAATACAAATAAATAATTTATGTCATTCTTAGTCAAATATATTTTGAATTCAATTATGTTTGTTGTCATTGGAGGGATTAATGTGTCAGTAGCAGTGTTGAATTATTACCCTTTGACTGTGGGGAGAGACACTGCTATGTGGAGACCATTTCTCTAACATTTTTGTTAGGTGACAAAATGTTCTATAACAAAAGAAAAAGAAAAAAAAACTTATTAATTGTTTTTATTATTTATGTTAATATTTATCATAAGAATTTGAAAATAAATATTTCCTATCGTTCCTACTATAACAGTTTATAATATAATTATGCATGTTACTAAAAATAACTTAGTTTAATTATTTAAAAATATTACTTATTATTAAACTTGTTATTCATCAATGTAAGTTACAAATATTCATGATATTTAATAGAGATATGATAAGTATGGAAAACATACATATAATTTATATAAAATTGTAAAATATCTTACTATAAAAGCAAAAATTGTATCCATAATACGTTTTATTATAACAATGAAAAAGATTAATTTATAAAGGCCTACATTCATTAAATAGATTTTTAAGAAAAAAAAAAATGTGACAGAACCATCCCATGTTAAAGGAGATTATAACTGGCGTAGGACACGTTTATTATGTCAATGGAATTCAAATTAGAATATTAATTTCAAAAGGAAGACCTAAGTCAATCTACTTGAATTAAATAAAAAATGAAAAAGGAAAGAAGAAGAAAAAGAGATTCAAAGGTGAGATTTTTTTTTAATTGAGGACACGTGAGTGAAACTTTTATAATAGAGATAATTGCTGTAATACAATAATTTCTTTAATATATAAAAAATAATTTGACATAAAACTTTAAAAAAATATAAACTAAAATTAAAGTAAAAAAGTTATTATCAAATCTTAATAAGTAAAAAAAATTATATTTCAAAATAATAATGTATCAAAATAAATTATTCTGTAAATATAACATTTAGTTCAATATTTTTAGTGTAATATATCATAAAACTCTAAAACAAGACTATACTTCAAATCTGACACGGGAACTTTCCTTCTTTTCTCAAGCATTGTTATTTTTATTTTTATTATTATTTTACACATTTTACACACTATACACTTTTGTTATTTATATATATTCTTTTTCTTAATTAATTATTGGCTAGTGTTTGGTTAAAGGGAATGTTGCGTGGTATAACAAATAATAAGAGGGAAAGTACAAGGAAATAGGTAAGATGATAAGAACATTGACTTCACTTAGCAATTTTAGTCTTTGTGATTCCCACCCAACACAACGACGCCGTCTTGATATTCTATTCAATTTTAGTGACATTGCTTTTTGTCATCAAAACTTTTACTCGTGTGCTTCAAAATCAAACGTGGGCATTTGAAGAAAAAAGAGACTCAGCAACAAATAATGAAATTACCTGGAATGGACTACACTCAATAAATAAATAAATAATTTTTAAAATGATTGATTCATGTTGGTTGGTGACTGATGGAAAGTGAATGGATAGATGTTAGTCATGAGAATGAAAGCACTCACTTACCATTTAAATAATAAGAATATTATTTTTAAGTGTATATAATATATTTTTTATTTTCTTTTATCTTGATAATTTTATTATTAGAAAAGAGTATTTATTAAATAAGGTCAAATAACTAAAGACCAATTAAAAGTTTTTATAATTTTTTTGAATTACTTATACTAAATTAAAGGTTTAATTAAAAATGTGAATAAATATAAGAATATGAAGAGGGCATGGATGGGATGATATATGTAAATACTGAATTTATTCTTATGTCCAATTTAAAAAATAAAATATTACTCGTACATGTATATACTTAGTCATCTATAACAATATATAAAGAGAATTTTCGTTTTTGTATCCACATTTCAAAATACCAATTTTATCCTTTAAATATAATAATTTATTAAATTTTTAAAAATTGACCGTTATTTCTACAAGCTTCTTATAAAATCTCATATGTTTCTGTTTCTTCTCTTATTCTTTAATTATCAATGATTATTCTTTCCCAAAACCTAAACCCTAAATCATAAACCGTAAACACATATCGTGCCTGTGTTTATCCTAGTTATAATAAATAATTCTGTTAAAATCAAAACAAATTAAGATAATACATATGAGAATAGGAACATTTGTCATTCTAATTGTAACCTTAATCAAATTATCATAAAAATGTGGTGATTTCTTATCATTAATTTAATCTTGACCAAAACATAATTGTGACGATCAATTCATAATGAATCAAAACTTCATCAACTTGCCAAGGTTGGAAGCATTGTGTACTAAAGGTAAAATATTACTTAGGTTTTCTTAGGCTAACATTAATGATATTTTTTATTGATACCAAACACGATTTGTTGCTATAGATCCCAAGTAAATTTATATTCTATTAAGTTAATTACAATTATTTTGACCAATGTTAATTAAAAATGTATGATGAGGATATTCTTCTATTAACAACTAAGGTTAATCAAAGTTTTCTATCAACATTTATGGCAGTAGTTTTTGGTCAATATAAGTCAAATTATTTTAGTCCTTTGGTAACAATTATTTTTTTATTAATAGTTTTGAAATTATTTTGGTATCAATGTAAGAGTTATTTACCAGAAAGACGCATAAAGGAATAACAGAAAAAAAATATATAAAAATCAAATCATGGTTTTAAGACTTCCTTCAAAATTAAGAAACTATGTAAAAGAACTCAAAGTTTGCAATTTCCTTTAAAACATATAGCTCACAACAAATATAAATAAGAAAAATAAAGAACAACTAAGGAGTTTAATGGGAAAAATCAAATCAAAGCTACAAATTAAGCAAATGAATGACGATGGTAAGAAATCAAGACACAATCAAGCAAAAGATAATTGAATAATTTCTTTTATTAACGACAATTTTTTTTTTCTCAACCACCATTCCAGAAATTTAAGTAAGTTTGGGTCAACACCAAGAACAAAACCAACACTGTGACATGTGCATCAAGACTGACACTTAGGTTGAAATTTGAATGAGTTAGCATTTGAGTCAACACATGTACTAAAGTCTACACCAAAATTTGCACATGCACAAGCACCATCACAAACTATTCCAAAAGGGTACTATTATTAATCAATATGTAATCTTCAATATTTAGATTGGTAAAGGTGGTTATGGATTAGTCTGATTTAAATAAAATATATTAGATGTATAATTCAGTTTCCTTTTAATTAAATTAACTATATTTCATTTCTATTAATCCAATTTAAATTAGATTAAATATAGAATGAATATATTTTTTCAATTAGATTAAATATAGTGAGATGAATCTAATATATTTGATTATTAGGTTTACTAGACATGGTTTGGTTCGATATGACTTGTCTAGAGTTTGGTTCACTTTGCTTGACTTTAGGTCTTAGTTGTCTTACCTCCATGTTGCTAGAAGCTAACTTGAATCGTCCATACCAACTTCACTCGACTTGGATCCGGGTCAACTAGACTTAGTGAGGGATCGTGCCAACTCAGTTTGACTATGGACTTGGGATGACTCAGCTAGACCTTGAGCTCGGAATGAGTCGGCTCGATCCTTAAGTCCGAGATGACTTGGCTCAATTTTTAGTATATGCCGACTCACCTCAAACTTAAGCTTGGACTGACTTGGCTTGACCTTTAGTTTGCTCGACTTAGCTTAACCTTCGACTCAAACCAACTTAAGTTCATTCTTTATTTTGAGTTGACTTGTCTCTATTCTTCGATCTGGGCTGTCTCCTTTTGACTTTCATATCAGGCCAACTAGACTCAATTATTTGGCCCAAGCAATGCTCGACCTTTGACGTATGTTGAGTTGAGTCTATTATTTGGCCAATTTCAACTCAACTTGCTTGACCTTTAGCTTAAGTTACCTCGTATTGAATTTTCAGCCTAAACTGACTTGGTTCAAATTTTTTTGGCTTAGAATAACTTGGATTGCCTTTCGATCCACCTAACTCATCTTTATCTTTAGTTTGGATTAACACATCTTGACCTTTGACCCTAATTGACTCAACTCGATTCTTCAACCTAAGCTGAGTCATCTCGATTTTTTGGCCTGAATTGACTCAATTCATTCTTCGACCAAGTCAACTTGACTTTGACATTTGACTCAGGTCAACTCATCTCGACCTTGAGCTTGAGACGACATGTCACGACCTTTTGTTCAGGCAAACTTGTCTCGACCTTTAACCTAGATCGACTTGACTGGACTCTTTGGTCTAGGCCAACTTAGCTCTACTTAGATCGATTTGGTTGGACCTTCATCTTTGGTCAACTCAGCTCAACTTTTGACCCAAGCTTACTCTGTGGACCCAACCCAACTTGGCTAAACCGATCCTCAATCACCTTGACTCGACTTAGACACACATTAATTTTGAATTTTCAAAATCCAAAAAAATAATCCAATCTAAATTCAATCCAAATTTAATTAAGTGGGTTGAACTTAAAATAAAAAAAATGTGGATTTGGAGTAGGAATGAATCTATTTAAATAATAAGTAATATAGATTTAGATTATTATAATGGACTTTAGAATTTGATTTTTGTTCTTAATAGGTGATTCAATAACTTCCAATAAAACTATTAGGATATAGACTTTGGTCTTATATCAAGAAGTACGTTAAAACCTAATTTATCTTTACAAAATTTGTCTTTAAAATGAAAGTTGTTGATCTTATCTTCAATAAACACAAGATCTCGAATAGTAACTAAAGCAAAATAAGGTAGATTTGGATAGCACATTATCATTGAAATATGCATGTCGCAAGTGCACGTGTGTCTTAAGTAATCTTTCCTAAATATAATGGACAAAACTGCATCGGACTATAATGTATAAACCTCATTCTTAATTTTTTATTTCCCCCTTTTCAAATTGATTTACATTTAAAATAATCTCACATTGATTGAGAAAAAAAAAGTGAGCATAAGTATTATGAGAGGTCAATTAAATTAAAATATCTTTATTCTATTTTTTTTCCATAAAGATATGTCAGTACAAAAAATGTTTAACAGGAGCAAACATGGAATAGGTTATTGGAAATTAAAAAAAATGGCAATCAAAATATATTTTTAAATACTAAAACGATAATAAATTGAAATAGAAAATGTCTCTTTTAAATAAATGATTCATTTATCACTACTAAAAAAATTCATATTTCCTACCAATTTTGTTTTGAATTTTTTTTTGTAGGAAATACTTATAAATTTTGTTATGAAAAAAAAATTGCAGGAAATTGCTACCATTTTTTTTGCAAAATATTTTGTATAAAACACTTTTTGCAACAAATTTTATAAGAAATACTTGCGAATTTTATAATTTTGTAGGAAATAATTACCTACGAAGGAATTACCTGCCAATTAAAATTCTTAGAAAAAATAGTAGGAAAAAATCTTTTCTTGCAAAACTTTTTAACAAATTTGCAAGAAAATTCTCATGTAATATGAGAATTTGTAATAGTACTTGAAAAAAGTACAGAATGAAAAAGAAAGAAAGTACAAAGAAACTTACGTTATAAAAACTAGGTGATAAAAGTTAAAAACTCAGTCAACATGTTACATTAAAAAAAATAAGAAAAAATCAAATAAAATAAGAAAGTAAATGTAATTTTATTAAAAAAATAAGTATTATATATTAAAATACAGGTGAATGAATATTTATTTAAAGACAAAATGACAAGGATAATATTATTTTATTAGAGATTTAATGACATTGTTTTATCTGTTCTTTAATTTTTGTTGACATTGTTTTGTTACAATATTTTAAAGTCTGTTAAACTTAAAACTTCATCCATTTGTATTAATATCATTATTCAAAGAGTTCTGATAGACTCACGGAGAGACATTGGTAAGTCTTAAATGCTAGTTTTGAGAAAAGACAATGTAAATTAAATGCAAGCATCATCGGTTTCTTCAAAGTGTGTGTCAGATGAGACTAGATTGCAACATAACCGAACTGTCTCAACTGTCAAAAACAGAGTAAAACCTCCTTTATTTGCCTCATACAGATTTTGGTGTTAGATCCAACAATTAGAGGCAACCACGTAGGTTTCAAAGTCAACTAAGAAAAAAGGAAAAAACATTGGTGATTTGTGACAGAACACCTTTTTTATATGTTAAAAAACAATCATGCTCCGCTGTCACTAGAACGTTGGTTTTGGTTTGCAAATCACATGATCCTCACTTGCCTCGTTCAAATGCAGAAATGAAGAAAAAAAAGAGAGAAAAAAGCAATTCCCCTCGAAGAACGACAGCACCACCAACAACAACCATTAAGAGGAATCCAGAACTTCCCTTTTCTCTCATAACACCCTTTTTTTTCCTTCTTTTCTGTTTTCACTTACTTTTCCATTCTTGACAAAAAGAGAAACCTGTTCTTCTTTCTGCACACACCCTTTTGAGTCTCCCACATGGATGTTTCACAGAGAAAGAGAACTTTGCTTAAGGTCATTGTTCTTGGTGATAGTGGGTATGTATAAGTATAACACCTTTTTTCTGCATTCCAAGTTTTCCTTTTTTGCTTTAATGTTGTTGATGTTATTACCTCATGTAAGATTCTCTATTGATGAATGTGAATGCTGATTAATCCCTTTTTCTTGATCTTGTTTTCAGTGTGGGAAAAACTTCGTTGATGAACCAGTATCCATTTTGGCACTTACATTTACCGTTTGAGAGCAAAAGTAAATAAATAAGTGAAAGTTTGGTAGTTTTTCTGATGCTAATGATTCGCTGTAGGTGCATTATTCATTCCAAAATCATCGATGCTTTTGAGCTTTTCACTGTTCTGGTTTTGTTTTGTTTCGTTTTTCCAACGAGTCTTGTAAAGTCTCGACCCAATGTTGGTACATGAGTTGGCACTAGTTTTTCTAGGTGCATATCCTGCTGGAAAAATATTATTGGCTGCATACCAATAATATTTTTGAAACAAAGGCTCAAATTGGGTTTGAGTTTTTTTCTTTTTATTACTGAAACTGTGTTTGATTTGATTCAAAGAATGAAACCAGAAAGTAGTCTATATCATAACTTTGTGGAACATTAACTTTGAATTCAGATACGTATATAGAAAATTTAGTCTGCAGTATAAGGCCACAATTGGTGCTGATTTTGTCACAAAGGAGATTCAAGTTGATGACAAACTGGTAACATTGCAGGTGAGCACTTTAAAATGTGATCAAAGTTTTACCCTTTTAGAATTCACACTTGATTTGTGTCTGAGTACACCAGAAAGGTATCAATTTTTCAGTACTTTTTTCAACTTTTGGTTGATACGATGAAAAATGAAACATAATATTTTGGCAGATTTGGGATACGGCAGGGCAAGAAAGGTTCCATAGTCTTGGGGCTGCATTCTATAGAGGTGCAGATTGCTGTGTGCTGGTGTATGATGTAAATATACACAAGACATTTGATACTTTGAACAATTGGCATGATGAGTTTCTTAAGCAGGTATGTTGTTATTTGTTCATATCATCTTTCAATTGTTCCTCTTTTTGTATTTGTTTATTGCTGATTTTTGTCTTCTATTTGAATTACTCTGTCCTTGAGGTGAAGTCCAGTCAAACCAAACCAAGTTATATAAATAAAAGTCTTTTTGTTGTTGAATATTCCACGTCAACCAGAGATGAAACAAATTTAAAAATGTAGTTTGATGCAATTTTTAAAGTTAAGTTAAATTTAAAATTCACTTCTTAAAATGATATTAAAGTCATCTGAAACCTATCTTAATGAGATTTGTTGTTTGTTAAGCTTATCGTACCACTGTTATCGGAACACTTATTTAAGTTTAGTTCCAAGGATTCTACATGGACTAGAAACAAGACAGATTTAAAGTATATAAATAGATACAAATTTCATTTTACAAATTCGTTTTATAAGATTGAATTAGGTTTAAAGTCCATCACTTTTGATCTAAACTAAGCAAGCTATATATATATATATATATATATATATATATATATATATATATATATATATATATATATATATATGATCGGTTGAAGTTGCCCTTTCACCATGTGAAACCCGTCTGATCTGTTCTGCATATTGATGTTTGATCTCAGGGTGATATGAATGATCCTGAAGCATTTCCCTTTGTATTACTTGGGAACAAGGTTGATGTAGACGGTGGAAACAGTAGAAGGGTATGGAATATATGAAATTTTGCAGCAATTATTTTTTTCATACACTGTTATCGTTACCCAATGATTTTTCTTCGTGAAAAGTGTTTGAAATGGTCACAAGTAGTAGCTCTGCCATATGTTGCAGGTCACTGAAAAAAAAGCTAGAGACTGGTGTGCTTCCAGGGGAAACATACCATACTTTGAGACCTCTGCAAAAGAAGGCTACAATGTTGAGGAAGCTTTTCTATGCGTTGCCAAAATTGCACTGGAAAATGAACACCAACAAGACATGTGAGAATCAACAATTTGTACCTTTTTAACATGATTCTTAATAAATGTTGTGCACTTATGCATCAAATGTTGTATTTTTTGTTGCAGCTATTTTCGAGGAATCTCTGATGCAGTCTCAGAAGCAGAACAACAACGAAGTGGTTGTGCATGTTGAAGTGATGTATTTTACTGAACATATTTGGTTTTGCACTTTGACCCTGTATCATTCAATTTATGAAGGTGTATTTATCTTTAAATTCCAAAATTAGCCTCTCGGTATGCGTGGAAATTCTTCTTTGCTATCACTACTTCAAATTTTAATTTTCATTATCCAGCCAAATGTAGATTTTGTTATTTATTTAATTTATAACTCGGTGTTTTTGAATGAAATTTTTTATGACAGATTTTAGAAAATAAAAGTATGAAAAAAAAAATTAAAATTGTTTGTTTTTTAAGTTATATTTTAGAAACTCTGTTATAGAATTTCTGTAATTTTATTTTTACCTTGTATAAACTTGTATTTGTTTGCGCAACTTTATTTCATTTTTTTTGTCCTACTGAACAATTAACAATTGTGTTATTTCTTGTATATGTAGTATTATAATTATAGAGGTTTAAATTGTCCTTTGAATGTGTACTCTTTTAATAAAATTTTAGATTTTTTTTTGGAATTCTTTACTCAAAATAATATAGTTTGTCATAAATTATCATTTTAAATTGTTTAACTCTATTTGTTAAAATTCTCACTCCAATCACGTTATAAAACAATTAATATAAAAGCTTAGAATATGTGACGAAAGTAACATTGACATATATATATATATATATATATATATATATATATATATATATATATATATAATCTCATTTTTAAGCATTGCGTTTTCCATAAATATTGAATGGATGAATTAAAAATAAATAAATTATATTAAATTATTGTTAATTTTATAATAGTCACTATAATTGAATCTATTATTAATTATTATATATGAATATTATTATTAATAATTATATATATAGTACGTTTGGCTTTTAACAGTAGATATAAAAGTGAAATTTTTGTTTATTCTCTCAAATATTTTTTATATGGTTAAAATATATATTTAGTCTTTATTTTCAATCAATTTTATCATTTTAGTCATAATATAAATTTTTTTATTTTAATTAAGTCTTAGTTTTGTTAATTTTTTTCAGTTTGATACTTTTTCTAATTTGTTTCAACTTTTTATAATTTTTTTTTAATTTTTAAAAAAATCAATGTGTCAATCTAATCATGTATTATGTGTTAGAGTCAATGTTTATTTTTAATTTAATTCGCATATTTATTATTTTTCTCAATTCAATTCTAATTTGATTTAAAATTAAACAATCAAATTTATCTTTTACTATGTTATAATGATGTCAAATAAACATAATTTTAACATCTATGTCAAATAAATATATTAGAATTAATTATTTTATAAACAAAGAACATAAAACATAAAAAAATTGTTTTCTAAATTACTAAAAGAAAACTATAGTAAACTCAACCTCTACTGCCTGCCTTGTTATCTAGTAGGCTAATAAGTTAGTTCGTATTAGGCTCCTCACATTGATATTTATATGTACGAACGAAGTAAACAATATAATTGAACAAATTAAAAAAAATAACTTAATGAAGAAATACTTAATTAAAAATATAAAAATTTCAACACTTAATAAATAAAAAAAATAATTAAAATTTAATTAAAAATGTAAAAGACTTAAAGGTTAATTAAATATGAAATAAAATTCCTGAACTTATTTTGTTTTTTTGTGGATATTTTTCCGGCTGACATTAATCTATGAGGTGAACACATGAATTACGTAGAAATATCAAATTCCAAAATCCCAACCAAACACGTCACACGATGGTTGAAGTTTGAGGCAAAGAACAGCACGTGCGTGTTGTGGGTGCAGTTTTCTCTCTCTCTCTCTCTCTCTCCAAACTCCAATGGCTTTCTCTGCAATCTCTGGTATGCATTCTCCTCAATTTGTTCGCCTTCCTATCTCCTTCTCGCAATCTTCTTCACCGACGGTCCGATTTTCACCGCCAAATCTAAAACGCCATAAACCACTTTCCATTCGATCAGTTTCAATCCCCGGTACGCCTTGCATCCTTATATTTCCTCGTTTGTTAATTTCCTCTTAATTACCAACATCAATTACAAATATCATTTCAGATTACAATTTTGTGGTTTAGAAAAATGATACACCTTTCTAGTTTCTAGGGAGAGGGACGCACTTTCTTCAATTTGAAGATTTTGTTCGGAAACCTTTGCGAATGATTTCGTCTCCATTTAATAAGAGATCCGATTATTTGCTAGTTTTTCTTGGCTTTGAATGTTATTAGTGTGCATGACTTGGGTTCTGCCTACCCTAATTTCGAGGAAGGTGTATTGGCCAGGATAAAGGATGAATGTTAACCGGTGGATGCGTGCATGCCGGAACTCTTTTGTTATAATTTTTGCTTCCTAATGATATGGGATTTCAACATAAAGGACTGCTTTATTGCCCTTTTATTAGGGTTTGTTTGGGTGAATAACTTGGGGCTTATTTATTAGAGAAACTTCTTAATAAACACCTCTAGAAAGGAAAATAGGAAGGAAATGTGAAGTTAGTTTCTCCATTAACTAAAACTTTAGTTAATTTATACATGAACTAATTTGTAGAAGTTATTTTTTATTGGGTTCTCCAATAATCTTAAACTTATTTTAACTTATGGATAAATTAAATTAGTTTTTTCTTTTCTAGAAGTGTTCATGGAGATATTTCCTCCAAACAGACCTTTAATTTTGTACTTATTGAATGAGTGTCTTGTATAAGTTGCTTTTATTCTAAGAGAAAATAAAGTTAAACTGTTTCTGTAGAAGTTGTGAACTGTTTTCATTAGTTGTTATCCTGTATTGCGTTTTGAAATAAGTTGGAAACTGCTTTATTGACAACTTATAAGTTGTTTTTATAGAATCTCATAAATATTTACAAAAGTGTTTCTGTCATAAGATAAATTCAATAAAGGTCTTCCTACTTCGCCCTTAATACCTTTCCTTCTTTATCATTGCTTTATACTGCAATGAAAGGGAAATAATTAAATAGTCAAATTAACTTACGGCCGATATGATATCAGTCATGTTTGCCTCTGTATAATCTATTACACGTAAGGTTCTTGAATATTCTTGGTCAAATAAGTCCTTGGTTCGGGAACCTCGAAGACTAATATGACCAACTAATTGCATATTCAATGACCATAACAGTGTTTCCCACTGGGGATTAATATGAGCAAAAGTTGTTTAAGGACAAATTTGACAAGTTACAGCATCAATCAAGTATTGTTTCACTAGATGGGTTCAGCCACATTGGTCAAATAATGACACGACGTTTAAATCTGATAATATTTTTGTGATTTTTTCACACTTTCATGTGATGAATTGGCACATCATTAGAAGAACTTGACTTAGATAGCTGAGTGGATGGTAAAATTTCTGAGTCTTTTAGTGATTCGGCATTACATAGTTCTGCGATGATGTATTACATTGATGCTTGCCAATGGATCTCAATTAGGCATTATATTAATATATGAAAATTTAAATGATGCATTGTTGTAATAATAATATTAATATATTACACTTAAATGATGCATTGTTGTAAATAAATGACCCATTTGCTAAATATCTCCCTGTTTACAACAAAGTGTTAAATATCATATTTCTCAATGTGTGAAAGACAAAATGGTTGTAGGGTGCAAATAGATATTTACAGTGAAATATGAGACAAATAGGACAATAAAGGCAGATTGGTTGCAACGGGTTATGCTCAAACTTGTAGACATGATTATGACGAGACATTTGCTTCATTAGTAAAGATAAATACAATTTGATTTGTTTTTGCTCTAACATTTTGTTTGGAACATGCACGAATTGGTCGTGAAGAATGTCTTTCTTCATGCTTTAGAAGAAGTGTACATGTAGATTCCTCAAGGATTTGAAACTCATTGTAGAAGGAATAAAATGTGTCTCCTATAGATGACCTTATATGGTCTTAAGCAATCTCCAAGAACATTGATTGGGAGATTTATGAAAACAACGGTTTCTTTCAAATACAAGTAAAGTCAGCGATATTATACTTTATCCATAATGTACTCAGTTACAGGTAAATTCACTATATTATTGGTTTATATGGATGGAAAGATTATTGTAGGAGATGATGAAACAAAGAAATTAATTTGAAAGAAAAAATTAGCAGTCAATTTGAAGTGAAAGGTCTGGAAAATTTAAAATATTTCTTTGGAATAGAGGTTGCTTGTTCCAAACAGTGGATTCGCATCTCTCAAATAAAATATGTACTTGATCTCCTCAGATAAACATTTAAGTTGGGTTTGGAACCTCTGGTAGTTTCTATTGAACAAAATTATAAATTTGGAAGTGAAGCGAGTTCTCTTATAGAAAAAAAAAAAAACTCTAATATTAGAGATTGGTAGGAAAACTTATGTATCTGTATGCCAAACATTGTTCATGCAATTAGTGTGGTAAACCAGTTTATGCACGATCCAAGAGAAACATGCAAGTAGTTGACAAAAACTTTTCAGTACTTGAAGTCAAGCTCAAAAAAGGGACTACTCTTTAGGAAAGAGACTTTTAACCCTAAAGATATATACTGATGCAAACTATGTAGGTTTTGTTACTAATAGAAAATCTACCTCTCGATATTATATATTTCTTAAAGAAAGTATTGTACCTAAGAGAAAGAAAAAGCAAGGTGTATGAAAGACTCTCGATGAAAGTCATATTAGAAGACCTTAAAATGAAGGTTGACATCCCTATTTAATTGTACTATACAAGTTAGCCATGAGTATTGCCAATGACCTAGGAAACCATAACAAGACCAAATATATCAAAATTAACTGCCACTTCATCAAAGATAATTTTAAGAGAGGTGTTGTGATTACAACCCATGTCCTTATTGGACTTCAAAATTCAAATAGCATAAGATTTTTGTAGGCAAGTTTGATATTTATTTACCAACTTGAGGAGGAGTGTTGTAAATAATGGATTATTAGGAATAAGGTATCTTAAATATCTTCTTAATGTTTATCAGAAAATACCTTTAGAATCTTTTCATTTATTTCAGCATGTTTTTATTCTCTTATTTTGAAGAGTTTGATTGTTACAACAAATAGAGGTAATGAGAATAATTGGTGTAGTTGTTGTCAGTAAAATAATTATTTGGAGAACTATCTTAATAAGTTATTTATATTAGTGCTCTAAGTAAATCCAAAAAAAACTAGAATAGTCTCTTATCAACATTCGGTACTTTGAATTTTGTTATATACCAGTGTGTGCTATGAGAAATACTTTTTCCACCTTATTTAACACTTATTTAATCTCTGTTTTCCCTCTTTCCACCTACCTTTCAGCTGCACCGGCTTCTGGGTCTGTGGCCCCTGCAATTTCTCTTACGGATAATGCACTGAAGCACTTGAGTAAGATGAGGTCTGAACGAAATGAAAATTTATGTTTAAGAATAGGTGTCAGACAAGGTGGGTGCTCTGGTATGTCATACACAATGGATTTTGAGGACAGGGCTAATAAAAGGCCAGATGACTCCATCATCGAGTATGAAGGCTTTGAAATTGGTATGATTCATAATTTGTTTCTTATAACTGACATTTATAATTCACAAGGATCGACTAATCTCGTGCTTTATTCAGGGAAGGGATGGTTAAAATATTTGACATGCTTTAGCTACATTCCCTACAGGTTTATTGGTCAACGTGCCAATGCACTTATCTTTACAAACTGTAATACCGCAACTTCTGTTTAAAATTATTCTCCTAATTAAGCTATTTGACCTAGACAAAATGTGTACTGGTTCGCATTTTGCAAATATGTGGAGGATACTAACTTACTAAGTGCGTTGCAGTACTGATGTTAATCTTAGTTATATTTTTACGTGGTAGGAGGTTTTGTTTCAATGTTTATATATGTGATTGATTTTAACCTTCTATCATGTAAAATATCTTCGCACAGCAAAAACATTATTCTTGGAGGGATTGTCTGAAATAGAAATGACAGAACATAACTTTTCCTGTACGGATTTACTAATCTCCCTGGATTCAATTTCCAACTATCATTACTTATCACATTCTCTCTATACCTTTTCTTCTTTCCACTTCTATCCATCCGAAAATTGGGTGGATATTTATCTCTATTATTCAGGAAATGCTTGTCAATCCACTACTAGTACTAATGGCGTTTGAGTGGAAAACAAAACAATCCGAAACTAAGTTGAATTGAAGGCTTGGTCCACTCATGTACTTCTTTTTCAGCTTGGATTGTCAAAGTTATGCATGGAACAACAGTAAAAACTGTTGCTTTTATTTTTATTATTATTGTTGTTTTTAATACTGCATTTGGATTGCTTCCGGTACCGAGCATACTGTAATGGGTAAATAAAAGAAAAAACAGTGAGCAAACTGTCTCCCACCTTACGCCAGAGCAAAAACATGTATGTGGTGATTATGGTATTGGAGACTTTCCTGTATATTTTTGTTTCTTTGGTCCACCGTCCATTTTAAATTTCTATGATCAATGTAACAACTGCATCACTGCATATTTAAAATTTTTGTTGAAGTCTTAATACCATAAGCCACTGTATGATATATTCTGACTTCTCTGTTTATTTCTGCAGTTTGTGATCCTAAAAGCCTACTCTTCATATTTGGCATGCAATTAGATTACAGTGATGCTCTGATTGGGGGAGGCTTCTCTTTCAAGAATCCTAACGCAACACAGACTTGTGGATGTGGTAAATCCTTTGCCGCCGAATAAAACCATGTTTATAGACAGTAGTTGCAATACTAAGGTGATTGTTTCTACCAACACTCTGTACCAAACATAGATTTTTATCACTAACATGAATAAATATGTGCATTGTCAGAAAATAGCTACTAAACGTTTGTTGTTTGAATTGTTTATATTTGTTTTGTGCTACATCATCAATCCTTCATAAAAAATATGTTTCAATGTTTAGGGAAATATTTTTCTTTTGGCAGAAATTAGATAAAAAGTGATGTATTTTATACAACTTGTTAACTTGTTGTAGCTGATTCGTAAAAGAGTAATTATGTTTCTCACTAATAACATTTTAGTTTCGGGAATATAGGAAGGAGAACGCTAACCAGTTGTTTTCAGGATACTAGTTAAGAAAGAAAAATTTATCGAAAAATGTTAATACTTTATTCTCATCAAATTTTGTTAAATATAATTTAATCGTGACTTCTAGAAACTTATTCATTAATCTCTTCGCCAGTAATTTTCGTAAGGTACGTGTTTGTAGGATCTGTATCTTAACATTGAATGTTTTATCACAATTATCTGAAGGCATGATAAAATAGAAAAATACAATATTAATGTTTTCACAGGAACCACTCTTTAGACATCGTAGGTGGTCTTTATACAGGTTTATTTACAGCAATCAACATTTTTTTTTATCACAGATGCATCAGTTAAATATATTCATAAATTCTTGTTAGGCGATAATTTCCTAATTGTTTTAATAATATAAAAATTAATCTGTTATATATGATGTCATGGATAATGGAAGACCAAGTTCAAAATAATTATAAATATGTAATTTAAAAGTATTATATTGTAATTCGATTTATATTTGTAACAATATATTTTTTATCCTAAAAAATATAAATTATATTTTTTAGATATAAAAGTGAATACTTAAAATTATAGAAACAAAAAAGTTTTAATTAGAAAAAATATAAAAATATAAATTTAAGAATATAACAATATATAAAAAATTATAACAAAATACTGTGTTATGTTGAAAAAAAAAACTCCATCAATTTGATATAAAAAATTCAAAAAACTGCAGAAAAAAATTCGAGAAAAAAACATATTTAAATTTAAATAATTAAATATAAAAATACTAATTCCCTAAATATATATATATATATATATATATATATATATATATATATATATATATATATATATATATATATATATATAAATACAAAAAAAATAATCAGATTTATTTCAAATATCTTAAATTGTTATATTTAATTTTTTTTTTATATTTCTTCTAAAGTGAAATTTCTTAAATAAATTTCTATATTTTTTCCATTTTCAAAATTTTGTGATTTTCAATTAAAATTCTATACTTTTCTATATTTTTAAATTTCTATTTATTCTAAATATTTAATAGATTTTAATACTTTCTCTATTTAAAATTTATAAATTTCATTTGAAAAAATTTGATATTTTGTTAAAATTTCTATTTTTTACTTTTAAATTTTTTCTAAGCAAATTTTCTATATTTCTATAATTTTTATTATTGTTTTTATATTTTTTCAAACAATAAAAATAATTAAACTGCTATTTCAGTAAAAAAGACCTTGGTGAGGAAATAAAATCCATATAGATCTAACTAGGGATGGCAACGGGGCGGGGACGGGTTTCACTATCCCATACTCATCCCCGCATAAAAAATTCATCCTCATACCCAAACCCAACGGGTATCAAACTTTTTTCCCATCCCCATCCCCACCGGGTAACGGGTATAATCTCGTACCCATACCCGTACCTATGTTCTAACTACTTCAATATTAATTTTTATAAAAGAAAAAAAATTACGGTAAAGAAAACATAATATTATGAAATATTCAATATTAGGAGGATTTTCTTCGATGCCAAATACAATAAAATAAATTAT
>Ga0214543_1002202_pt1 | contig 38445 bp, 22 predicted proteins | sample CNSS2metaG_FD_160094 | JGI IMG/M metagenome (GOLD analysis project Ga0214543, IMG submission 160094) | Root nodule microbial communities from cowpea collected in UCLA plant growth center, Los Angeles, California, USA - CNSS2 | ecosystem: Host-associated > Plants > Roots > Nodule | place: USA...
ATATAAACAAACATGAATATAAATATGTTTCCCAACCCAAAATAATCATAATTAAATTCTCATACTTTTCAAATCATCCCACCATGACCTCATAATCCTTCATGAGTCATATGCATGAACTAGATCTTGGGACTTCACTATGCTTCCACGAAATTAAATCATTCATGGTCCAACCCTATGAGCCTATCCCGCTCATAGTCCTGCCCTACATACTCCTCGTCTGTAGTAAATCATCCAAGTCTTCTCACCTGGACCCTGACACGCACGCAATCACCATACTATGGACTCCTCGCCCAATAGTAGCTGACGGGAACATCACAGTTCCTTGTCCATCGTGCGCCCAACACATGCAATCACCATACTAAGGACTCCTCGCCCATTAGTAGCCGACGGGAACTCAACCAGTTCCATGCCCATCATGTGTCCAAGACCCCTATTGGACTTAGTCCTTCAAGCCCAAACACCACACACATGCATATACAACCCTACCTTAGTATAAACAGCCAAAATACACTCACAAGCACATAGAAACACAATAATTCGCATAAACTCGCTTAGGCTAGGGACCTCTCGCCCAAGCTAAGCCCACAGCCTCGCCTAGGCTAAACCACCTCGCTTGAGCGAGCTTAAAACAATGACCACACCACGTTATCTCGCTTAAGCGAGATCCTCTCACCTAGGGGAGATTATCTCTCGCCCAAACACCCCTTCCAAACTCGCCTGGGCTAAAAGGCAACAAAGTATCACACATGGCCACAACATCTCGCTTAGGCGAGGCCATTTTGATTGGGCGAGACCCTGGTTCTCTCAAAACCCACAAAACCCTCACCTAGACGAGAAGTCGCGCTCAACATGTGTAACTCCCTCACTATCTCGCTTAGGCGAACCTTACTCGCCTGAGCGAGAATCTGTGTCGCTCAAAACCCATCCTCTTCGCCTGAGCGAGAAGCTCGTATGGCAATAGGGTATGCGTCTTTGCTGTTCTCACCTGAGCGAGAAATGTAGATTCCCTCACTGATCATGCACTCGATCCACTCCAACCTTGTCCAATTCGCACAACAAAACCCTTTCCTTTACCTAAATTTTGGCTTTTATAGTTGCCTTTAAGATGGGTTTTAAAAATAAAACGAACTTGGGCTTAGGGTGGGTTTTAATTCCTCTTAATGTTAATTATTTGATAGTTTTCCAACCCTCTTGGCCTGCCCCCATTCTGCTAGGTTCTCTACCTTTCCACATTCACCCCAAACCAAATTTAATAAAATAAAGGTTAAGTTCTGTCTACCAAGGTTTGAACCTGTGACCTTCCACTCACAAGGCCAAAGCACAACCACTATGCCAATCCACATTTGGTGATATACACAATCAACATAAATTTACATTTCAAATTCCATACTCTTACATATTATATAAATAAATCATAAAACAACAACACGCAATTGGCATACATAGGACTCAAACCTAAGTCCTCTCACACAAACCAAGTACTCTCAACCACTTGCGCTAGTACTTTTCCACGTCACATTAAACAACAATAAATACCATAAAGACGCCTTCTACCCGTATTTATTAATTAATTAATTAATTATTTAATTAATTAATTTTTCCCGGGTCTTACACCAATATATAACCAAGTGCAAGAATTGACAATAAACATTAAATATTCAGAAACAAGATAATACATGGGTCATCAACCTAAACAAAACTCAGAGAAATGGAGACCATTCCAAAGGAGCTAAGCAGCGGAATCATCGCTTCCCTATCGACCTCGGGTACCTCTTGCATCTGCTCACATCAATAAATTGATGATCATCACAAAAGGAGAAAAACCACACACACAACAACCAAACAAGCGAAAGGGTAAGCTAGAGCGAAAACAGTTTGTCATACAATTACATGCTATTTCACAGTCCAATGAATATATGTCAACCAAACATGTTATGACTCTTCAAACAATACACTAAGACTCAGACACGACTCATCCAGATACATATAATTAGTCGGATTCAGCGGATGCTTGCACTTGTGGTGGACTTCCTTGCTCTACCTAGCTGCTCTCCCCCGAGCTAAGTGTTACAATGTCTCAAACCCCACACACAAGGTTAGCCCTTAATAGGTTTCAGGCCTCTTGCTACTCTCACCACAAGAGTCAGTCCACTCTATGTGAGACTAACTGACTCTTTAGAGTGTGAGGATGCAACCTTACCTTGAATCCTTACTAGATTATATAGATGGGGCACCACCATGAACTGCCACTAACAGGGTTCATGGAATTACGTCCTGACCAACTTAGGCACCACCATGAAGTCTCACCTAGAGGCTCATGGAATTATGTCCTAACCATACCAATAACATATTCCATCCATTTATATCATATTTCATACCAACACCATGCCACTTTCATTACCAACCATCCCATTTGTTTCACATGCCAATATCATACCAACACACCCAACAAATTCATACCCTTAGATATTTTATACATAATCACATGCCTCATACTTTAAATTAAGCAAACCAACCAATCAAACAACCAATAACAACCATGTGAGGAAAAATAATGTGACCTGTAGCATATCTTGCTCAAGCTAGAAGCCCTCGCTCAAGCGAGAGGGGTGCTCTCGCTTAAGCTGCAAACTCTCGCTTAGGCGAGATAGCGACAGAGGCCTTGGGAGGTTTTGCGAACGCTTGCTTAGGCGAGCCCTCCTCGCTTGAGCGAGGCCACCCCTCGCCCAAAGGTGAGCTCCCTCGCCTGGGCTAAGACTACAACAACATGCCAAGGCCCCCACGCGTTATCGTTTAGGCGATCGTCTCTCGCTTGAGCGAGATAGTACCTCACTCAAAACAAGAGCTCTCCGCTTGAGCGAGAGTTCGAGGGTGGACCTTGCCTGCTTCTGTAAGTCTCGCCTAGGCGAATATCAGATCTCGCCTATATTCTCCCTGCACAGCCACATTTTGCATATCCAAATGACAACACAAGGCATCCCACATGTTCACAACAACATACAGTCCATACAAACACCAAACAAACTCAAAAACAAACAAAAAATGATTTAAAACTCAAAATCCTAACTTCACTTACCTGGAAAGTGCTAGCTAAGAGCTTTGACACCTAAACCGTGGAGTACAACAGCTCAAGGAGTAGCTTCGAGAGCTGAAAAATAGTGGAATCATTCAAAATGGGTTATCAAGGTGAACCCTAGTTAGACTCACAACTATAGAGCTGAAAACAAAGAAGACACGGAGGGGAAATCAACTTACGTGAGCAGAAACAATGGAGTTGAGTGAGCTCATAGAAGGAAAAGTCCAAACCCTAGCAGAGCTTATGTTGGGAGGAAAAGAGAGGGTAAGAGTATTGTCTTTGCAAAGTGTGGCAGAAATGAGAGGGGTTAGGCTGTCTTAGGGGCTTTGGACACCCTATGGGTCAGCCCTAGGCCCAACTGATTTGGGGCAGCCCCTTAAAATTAGGGTAGTACAAATAGTGGGCCTTACATTATTTGGAACTTCACTCGACATTTTATATCAGAGCTGGCTTATTTACATGGCAAAAAAATAATTCATAGGTATATTCACAACTTTCAAGTTCTACATACTACTAACATGAATTCAAAACCTTCACTGATCAATATCAATATGTAACTACTTTTCTTTTGCTGGAAAATGATTGTTTTCTACATTTTTTAATTTTGGGATGGCTAAGCATGTGAGTTCCAAGGCTTCCCATTTCTATAATTCACATTTTTTAGTTTCAGTTTTTTTTTCATGCTCATGAGTGTGGTTTTGTAATTTTGTATAATCTTTGTATTTCTTATTAGTAAGTTTATTTGTTTATTGTCGAAAAATCCCAAGAAGAAATGGCGTCAAAAACACGTCTTAAGTTAAAAGGTATGAAACTCTTTTAGTAGATGTAACTAGATTGTCTAGTTTCTGATCTTACTACCTACACCACGGTATGTTATTGATTCTTTATCTTATATCATGTTTGAAGTGAAAATGAGTTGTCAATTACTTCAGCATGCTTGAACTTATAAAGAACGTAGGGGAGATAATGAGCCAGATATTCTTTCTTAGTCTTTCTTAGTTTCTATTACGTAACTAATGGCATATGTGTGACATGCTTGTATTTGCTTATATCTCATTTGACATCTTTCTCGAAGCTGATTATTTTTTCTTTTTAAGTTTGTCTTCTTTGTTCATAGTTTTAAACATTGCTTGTAGGCTATTTTGGTACTTGGCTTTTAGTTCCTTGACATATGGTTGCATCATTCAGCATGCCATAGGGATTTCCAATCGCCTAAACTTAACACATTAACTGTAGGTAGTTTGGATAAAAGACTGTTTTTAAGCATTTTGTAAGTTAATGATATGAATGGGTATTAAAAACACCTTTTTCTCTAGATGTTCTTTTTACATTGTTCGTTCCAAATTCTAATATTTTTTATCTTTTTAAAATACAACTCTATTGTTTGAAATAACAGTCACTAACTTTCTTTAGTTTGTTTGCATTAAAATTTGCAGCTTGGTTACTTAATACAAATATATTTTGTTTGTTTAAACCAACTATAAAACTGAAGTATTTCAATTCTTGTGTATCGAAAGTAGTTATGCTTAATGTAGTTGCAGATTGCATTCCAATCGGCACTTTTTACTTGGAGCATAGTAAGTATTTTATCTTGATCAACTTTCCTATAATATTTGCTTCATTAAACCATCTTATTTAGCTATATAACATTGAAGAAAAGTTGCAAGATTGCCACTACAAAAAAAAAATCTATTTTGTTAGAGAAATAAACGAGAAAAAATATTTGTAGCAAATTCCTCTTAATTTACGAGAAAATAGCGAAAGAATAAAATTGTAGCGCGTCCTTAGCAAAATAATCACAAATTTGCCATAATACATATTTCTAGCTAATCCCTCACCCAGTGGCAGATCTTGACCAACATCGTTGGGGGAGCCAAAACAAATACATCCAAAATGTATACATTTAATTATTGTCACTAATACAATAAAAATGAATACATAATTTAGTATAATAATAACTAAAAAAGAAATCACACATATATATAAGATTGTCCTTCGTTCCTTCAGATCCCTGAACTCATCAATAATTGAATCAGAACTAAAATTTTCAGCTATTTCTTTGTCAATGTAAATAATCATATTGTCGGCAAGAAATTCATCATTCATTTTATTCCGCAATCTTGTTTTGGTAATCTTCATTGCAGAAAATGATCTTTTTGTTGTAGCTATAGAGACAGAAAAAGTTAAAATAAGACAAATTAAACGATCAATCAAGTAGAATGTCCTTGACTTTCGTGTTCTTGCTAAAGATTGACATAATTCAAGCATGGTTGATAAATTCTTCAAATCTGGATAGTTAGGAGCATAATAATAAAATTTTGAAGTTGAAATTTTAAATTAATCTTCTCTTGCTCACTAAAATCTAAAGAATAATATTTGTTCACAAGAGTGCATATATCCTCAATATTAAAAGCTTTATAGGCATCCTTAGGAACTAAAGCATTGCCTAGAGTTAAAGTTTCATTTTTTGCTCAGTAAACTTGTCATTTAATTCTTGCAACTGCTTGTCCACTGTAACAAGAAATATATTCACCCTAAAATGATGTTCCATAGTGACATGATCTTTTTGATGTCGAAAACGACTATGACGTGCAACATAAGTAGAATTAAAATTAGGAATATCAATGTCATGTTGTTCACAAAAGAATACCACACCTTTCAATAGATTTTGCCAACCATCCTCCCTCAACTTTTAGATCAAAATTTTAGTAGAACAAACCAATTGCATAGCATTCAGTATATCCTGAGACTGTTTCTACAAAGCTTGGCAAAGATCGTCCATAATTCCCATAATCTTTTTCATCATGTGTAAAATTAATATGAACTTAAATGAAGACAACATATTAAATGCAGCATCAACATCACCCCTTTGAGAATAAGTTGATCCATCAACAATAATTTTTTGAACCAGACAAGATGCATTATATAGCTTCATCATACTACAAATGGAATAAAAATGCGAGCTCCAACGAGTATCACCAATTCGTTTTAAAGTGCCAGTTTGATGTTTTCCTTTACCAGTTTCAAGTTCACCCATTTCTAACAATTGAGTTATTCCATCTAGCCAAGAATGAAACATTTTAAACCAATTAGATTGAAATCTCCTTGGATGTTTTTCCTTAGAATAAGATAGTTTTCAAGTTGCATTTGATATCGACCCCGTTTTAAATAAGCTCTTCGAATCTCATCTCTTTAACTCATTGGATATTCCCACATTTGAAGACGTTTTCCTGGATCACGTTCCAAAGAATTAATATGAAACTACTCTCCTATAATTCTTTGAACCTTAAAAAGGGGCTCCTCTGACTGAACAATTGGATCATTAGTATCATGCTTCAGAATATCTGGAAGAGTTGAATTTGTCCTGTTTTCATCTTCACGAGTAGTTTCCCTTTTATTACTTTTAAAAAATGAATCTATTCTTTTATTCTTCATCAATATACCTGTTTAAAAAAAGATAAGACTAAAAAATAATTTGTTATAATCTAATAAAAATTGAGAGACATAAATATCAAAAGAAAATTCGATGATAATCAAAAATCCAACTATAAAAAACACACAGTACAATCCTTTTTCTCTTCTATGTTCATAAAATAAAAAATTAATATAAAAGAGGCTCATTAAATAAATTCTTAAACTAATATTTCATTATCAAGTGAGATAAAAAAGAATTACCTTCTTTATTTCTTCGAGAATGGAAGAGAACAATGTAGAAATGAAAATAGTTTGTAAGAAACTCAAGGCATAAACATATAATGGAACCACAATTAAAATATGGTTATAAAAAACACACAGTACAATATTTTTTCTTCTATGTTCATAAAATAAAAAAACAATATAAAAGAGTCTCATTAAATAACTTATTGAACTAATATTTCACCATCAAGCGAGACGAAAAAATTACCTTCTTCTTTTCTTCCTCAAGAATGGAAGAGAACAAAGAAGAAATAAGAGCAAAAAGATAATAGATCTTTTTCTCTTCAGAAACAAAAGAAAATAGATGAGATGAAATATGAGAACAATTTATGAGAAACACAAACTATAATGAAAACAAATAATAAAAAATATATTAATAAATCTTTTTAATATTTATTCTTTAGTATATTTTATTTTATATTTTATTATTTATTAGCATTAGTTATTATGTTTATAAAAGAAATAAATATTTGATTTAATATCTATATAAAAAATCAAAACACCTATTATTTATAATGAAAAAAAAAATCAATCTATTGTATGAGGGGGGGCATGGCTCCCCTCCTCACTAATTTGGGAGGAAATAACGAATAAAATTGTAACTAGTTCGTAGCGTTACAGATTTGCAAGAAAATATATTTGTAGCTAATATTTCTCAATTAAAATCACACTAAATTTATTTTTAATTTTAGTATATATATATTAACTTAATTTTTTAAATAATATTTTTATTTTAAATATTTTAAAATTATTTTTAATTTAAATATTTTAAAATTAGTTTTCATTTAAACATTTAAAAATTATTTTTAGTTTAAATATTTTAGAAATATTTTTAATTTAATATTTGAAAATTATTTATATTTTAAATATTTTTAGAATTACCTTTAATTTAAATATTTTAAAATTATTTTTAATTTAAAAATTTAAAATTCATATTTTAAATATAATTATATATATTAAAATATAAATGATAAATATAAATATTAATAAATTAATTAAAATATATAATAAAATAAGACCAAATTTTGTCGGTAACTAACAAATATAATTTATATTTAAAAAATAAAACTATTTTAAATAAAATTAATTTTCTAAAAAAACTTAAAAAACTATCAATATATTAAAAGATTATCAAAATATACTTTATTATTACGTAATTTTTTATTAATAAATTATATTTATTATATTTTTTTTAAATGATAAATAACATTTGACTAGTACAATATTTTTTATTTTCCATTTAAATGTTATAAAAGTATTAAAACAATACTTATTAATTATATTTAAAATTAAATGATTAACTAATTTTTTAATATGTTAATTGATTTGAAAAAAAATTAGTATTACTTAATTTACATTATTACAAATTTATTATATTTAAGGTATAATTTCTTTTATATGTTTATTTATTTTTAATTTTTAAATATTAAATAAATTATTTTTTATACATTAGAAATAAAAGTAAATTGTATGTAAATATTTTATTTATAAAATACAAATATTTAAGTTAATTTAATTATACACTTACAAATAATGTAATATTTAATCAAGAACACATGAAGCTTAGTTTCTGTATATTCGCGTCTCTCGCCTCTGCACTCATGCATTCAACTCTTTCATCTCTATAATCTAACTCACCAATCAACACCCGATTAAAAAAAATCACCACAACCCTTTTTTGATATTCTCCACTCTCAACTCGAAAATTCTCAACCCAAAAAAACACATCTTTATATCATCGTTTTTGTTTCAAAACGACTTCCAGTACTCCTTTGTCGCAATTTTTTTGTTTTCTTTTAATAAACCTTGAAGAAAAGATAATAACTTTTGAGTGTTTTTTGGTTTGTTCTTCTTTTTTGCATATGTATTGTTACCTGTTTTGTTGTTTGAAGGTGTATTTTGTTATTTCAGGTTCATTTTCATAAATCTTTTTAGGTTTCTCAAGTGTTTCGTAAACCTATTTTTGGGTGAAGAAAAAGTAATAATGTTTGATTTTGTATAGCTTTGTTTTTCGGTTTTTAGGGATTTTTTTTTACAGAAATTATATTTACAATCTTTTGTTTTGCAGTGTGGTTCAATTCATCAAACACAAAGAACAAGTACTCTGAAAATGTAAGCTTTTAGTGTTTGAGATTTTGTTTGGTTAATTTATTTTATGGTATATTATTCAGCTCCATTCATTAACCAAGATCATCTAATTTGTCTTTCAGCAAAAATTTGATGCATCCTACGATAATTTATTAGTGGTAAGATTCTATATCTTCAATAATTTTAGTGATATAATAATACTTTTTTGCCTTTATTTGAAGTAACTAGTGAGATCTTAGATCTTCAATAATATTAATAATATAATAATCTTTTCTTCCTTTATTTGAATTGTTGCAGCGATAGCAAGAAAAAAAGAATGGGAAAAGTTGTGTTTTGCTTATATTGTATTATGGTTGCAACCATACTGGTCTCATATTAGTGAAATATTTGGTTTCCTCATCGTGGTTGTCATTTGTTCTATGATGTTTGGTTTGTAACATGTGTATGAAGTAAAGTTTCTTGTATTTTTACTCTCTTCAATTATGAGTATTGCAGTTCAATTGTGATTATTGCAGGTATCTACTTTGCAAGATTTTCCTACACCAATATCGTTTTGTTCACTACAAAAATTACATTTGGCCTTTTTGTACACATTTAACTTTTTGGTAGTTATTTGGGTTATAAAATTGTTTTACTTGTAGTTAGGTTTTGCTTTAATATTATTGGCATTGATATTATTGTGTGTTCTACAGGTGTTGGTATGGAAACTGTAATTGTCCAAAGGTATCTCTTACTCTTCTTCAAAGTTGGATGCCTTTGGAATAGTAGAAGTTTTTTTTTTGTTTAAATATAATATGATTTGTGAATTGAGGTTTTGATGCTTTGGAAACTTTTGCAAGTTTGTTAGTTAATTTCCCTAAAATGATCAGACATGAAATTTTTGGTCTTTGTTATATACTAATTGGCCTTTTGTTTGATATTTTAATGCTTTAGAAACTTTTGCAAGTTTATTAGTTAATTTTTCTAAACTGATGAGGCATAAACTTTTTTGACTTTCTTATATACTAATTGGCCTTTTGTTCAAGGTTATATGCAAATAATATATGTCAAGATTTTATATGTTTTGGCTTGTGATTACTGTTATGAAGACTTGAAGTGATTCTCTATGCCAATTATATTTGACTTTAAAAATAAAGCAATTCTATAGTGTTTTAAATAATGGTTTAAACATCACATGAATGTCATAAAAATCAATTTAGTTTATTAGGTGCAAGACTTTTTTGTTGTAATTTGCTTACTTGATAATGTTATCCTCTACATGAAATAGGCCTTGTGTTTGCAATTTAAATATTGACTACTGGTAGGTTAAATATTGAATAAAAATAAAGTGTAAAGAATATTGTGTCAACATGTGTAATTATGCTTAATTTTTAACTTAATTTGTCTAGTATACAACTATATCATCTTTGGTTTATTAAATTTTTGATTAATTATTTAATTTTTATACATTCATTAAATCGTAACCATTATTGTACGCAATAGACCATATTATTAATTTTGTTGCAAAATCTAATTAATTATGTATCTGTTGGGCAAACTTATGTCCATATTATTTTTAGAGGACCCAATGGTGTTGTAGCTGGAGTTGGTGCCCAACATTCTCAAGTATGGTTCTCAAAGTTGCTTTCTTTTATGTTCAAACTTTATTTCACTATTTCGTTAAATTCTTCATTGAATTTACTCTATTTTGCTTTTATGTAGTGTTATGCATCTTGGTATGGATCTTGGTATGGTTCATGCCCTGGGTTGAAAGTCCTCTTTTGTCAACGTATTCATCTGAAGATGCCTATGGTTTCTTAAAGTTGTTATAAGGTACTCATTATTTTTCTTGAAAATGAGTTGTTGTAAGTTAAGTTTTTCTGCTTGATTCTCACCCCAACCCCTCACAAAACCCTCAACCCCACCCTTGAAATAAGTTGTCGCAGCTTTAACACCACGAATTATTATTACTGTTATTCCAAAAGAATATTTAATTATATATTATGCCTCTATATATGGTGAGTCATTCCCACTTTAGGCCGAAACTCTTGATTCCAATTTTTGCCTTCCTACAAGAGAAGCAAAGGTAGTTAACTGTTTGTAGTGTATGAATCAATGTATCTAGAGCCATCTTTGTTTATTTACTACACAATAAGGCATTATTACTCAATTCATGTTTGGTTAACTCATTTTATCACTGACAGATTGATAGGGAAGAAAAAGATATAACTAATGTAACTATTACAACTTATTCAAAAGGTTGGCTATGCTCTCAAGCTTTGTTTCCCATAAGATCCTTTCAAGGTTTTTAGTAGTCAATATTATGAGTTTTTCATTTAATTTTGTGCAAAGAACGTTGTTTTTTAAATGTTTTTAGCATGATTTATTATATTAGTACTTGTTGTTAGATTATTTCTTAAACTATAAATCCTTTAATATTTTAATTTAAATTTGTATGTAGTTTAGTTTATTTATTTAAAATTTTGTATGAATTTAAATTTTTGGAAGCTATTTGGATTCTAAAATTGTTTTATTTATTGTTGGTTTTGTTTTTAAGTTTTTTTACTTTTTCATTTTGGCATTTCACATGGAATCTGGACAAAGTTAACATAGAATGTGGTCTAATATAATCACTTGTTCTATCCAAAGATGTCTTACTTTCTTCAAAAGATGTCTTCCTTTCTTCAAGGTTGAATGCAGAATAACTTTGTTTTTTTCTAAACATGGTTTGTTATCATATTTTGTGCTCCAAAATTGTGTTTTTTTTTTTATTTTTTTACCATGCTTTATTATAATCTCATTCTTTGTTATTATTTTTTTCCCTATAAACATGTCTTCTACTAAAAAAATTGTCTTTTTTGTAGTTCAGTGAATACGTTATCTTTATTTCAAAAAGTGGACAAAAGGTCATTTTCAACTAGCTTCATTTGTTTGAGTTTAAACATTGTCTTTGATATATATTTTTTAGATCACTTATCACCTTTGATTTTTTGTTTGCAGTTGAGTTATTTAGAGATATTCAACCACTAGTAGAATGTTAGTATTTCTTATCTTAAAAAGGTGTATTATTTCTTGACAGAATAGTTAATGCTATCAATGGTTGGAATAAAAAGATTACCTATCTCCACTTATTTTCATCATGGTTGTGTGGTTTAGTGAAATGTTTCTTTTGTGACTAATATTAGTTTATGAAGGGCTATGCAATGCTTTTGATTATGGATTATGGATTGTCAATTTGTGGTCCAAGAAGAACTGAATGCTCAATCAAGTGGTATTGTCCATGTTTTCTCCCATATATAATCAAATGGTATTGTTGTAGTCAAAACTGCATGTCGTGAACATTTGAATTCTTTGTGTCTTAGACCTTGATATTTGGCCTTTTAAATTTCCTCTGAATTAAACTTTTTGTACTATGATACTGGTGTTTACAACAAGGGATCTAAGTCTGGGGCTTTGATGGATTGTGATGGTTGTCAAGGAACTGTTGTGAAGGTTTCTACAAAAACATGAAACTGAGCCACAATATATACCTCATTTGTTGGCACAGGAACTAAAGCAAACGACACAAGAACCTCCTTTATTGTGACATTAATGCAAGACCCGCGGAATTTAATTAATTGTTTAAGTAATCTACTACTATATACAATTCTAAACTAACAAAAGGAAAGTTCTTCAATTAAATAATATATCTGACCTACTTCTATTTAATTATTTTTATCTACAAAAGGAATAAAGGATGATGTGTTAAGCTCTCAAAATTTTGAGCGTTCAAAAATAAAAGAAACAAAATAATCCCTCTCTCTTTTCTTAGCATTGTCCGCTCCTCTTCCTCTTTCGTGCCAACCTCATCTTTTCTTCTCACTTCTTTCTCTTTCTCTTTGTCTCTTCTTCTCACTTCTTTCTCACTCACACACATCCTAAATTGTTCAGCTTCTTCTCTATCTTCCAATTTTTCTCTGTCTTTCTCAGCTTCTTCTCTCTCTCTGTCTTTTTCGATTCTTTCTCTAACATCTTGACATCTTCACATCTCTTTGTATTCTCTTTTGTTTTTGTATTTCTTTTTCAGATGAATGAAATGAGTAGAAGATAGGTCACGACAAGTTTTCCTGTTTTTACCGATGTCTATTTTTTTTCTTAGCTTACTCAAGCAAACAGGTATTTTTCTTCTTATATTTAGTTTGATCTAAGTGATTTTTGCGTTCATCTTATGTTTCTTGTGTTTACAAGCTTGAAATGAAGAGTACAAACAAATGCAAGTGTTTTAAATAGCAAAAAAACTCAGTATTTGTCGACATCTATTTTTTTTTTTTTGCTTTCTCAAGCAAGCATGTATTTTTCTTCTTATATTTAGTTTGATCTAAGTGATTCTTGTGTTCATCTTATGTTTCTTGTGTTTACAGGCTTGAAATGAAGAGTACAAACACATGCAAGTGTTTTAAACAACAAAAAACTAAGTATTTGTCGACATCTGATTTTTTTTTAGCTTTCTCAAGCAACAAGTATATTTCTTATATTTAGTTTGATCTAAGTGATTCTTGCGGTCATCTTATGTTTCTTGTGTTTACAGGCTTGAAATGAAGAGTACAAACACATGCAAGTGCTTTAAACAGCAAAAAACTCAGTATTTGTCAACATCTGATTTTTTTTTTAGCTTTCTCAAGCAAATAGGTAATTTTCTTCTTATATTTAGTTTGATCTAAGTGATTATTGCGTTCATAGTATGTTTCTTGTGTTTACAGGCTTGAAATGAAGAGTACAAACACATGCAAGTGTATTAAACAGCAAAAAACTCAGTATTTGTCGCTGCAGAAATTAACTGGTATTTAAAGTTTATGACCAGATTTCAGTTTTTGTACCAAAGTTTTTTTTTCACCTTTTACAAGCAAACATTTCATCTTCTTCTAATAGTTTAACCCAGATTTCATTTTTTTTCAGCTTTCTAAAGCAAACCATGGCCTCCAGATAATCTTCATCTTCTTATCTCTTTTTTTTTACTCATTTTTTATTCTTTCTTTAACATCTTCACATCTCTTTGTATTCTCTTCTATTTTTGTATTTTTTTCAGATGAATGAAATGTGTAGCACATGTGTGATGGCCAATTTTCGTATTTTTACCGACATCTGATTTATTTTTACAGCTTTCTCAACGAAATAGGTAATTTTCTTCTTATATTTAGTTTGATCTAAGTGATTCTTGCGTTCATGATATGTTTCTTGTGTTTACAGGCTTGAAATGAAGAGTTCAAGCACATGCAAGTGTCTTAAACAACAAAGAACGCTGCAGAATTCAACTGGTGTTTAATGTTTATGACCAGATTTCAGTTTTTGTACCAAGGTTTTTTTTTTCACCTTTTACAAGCAAACAATTCATCTTCTTTTTTTCACCTTTCTCGATCCAACACTTAATCTTCATAATTTTACACATGCAAAGAAATCATATCTTTTTTTTATTTTTTTCTTTGATTTTATGTAATTCATCTTATCGTTCATGTTAATTTTTTTTGTTGAATCTTTGAATTGAAGACATCCATTTTTTTGTTTGGTATTCCATAAAATAAAGGTTAATGATTATTTATTTAAATTATTATTTCAACGATTTTATTTTAAGTCGTACTTATTATTAACTTTTATATTCCAAAGCAATTGTATTAATTATGAAGCAAGTTGTCCAGTAAGTACAGACTTTTTGAACAGTAATGACTTTTCCTTTTCTCTTTCTATATATTCCCGACTACAAAGTGACAAATCTTATTTCTCTTATGTTACCCATTTTCTTCTCTTACAATTCTTCTTCATCACCAATCTATTATCCTACAATGGAATCCATGCCCACACCACAATCCATACATTACTATGTTTTTGAAAGACCAGGTATTTTTTTTATTCCTTCACATTTATTTGTTATGTTTATTTTTATTTCTTTATTCTAAACTTGCTAATCTGTGAAGGATTTTGGACATGTCGACTGAGTGTTCATTGTAACATCCTTAAGGAATATTACTTAATTAAATAAATAAAGATATAAAATGAAATTCAATCGACGAAATATTATTATTCCCAAACGCGGGAAAATTTTAAAATGTTCAAACAACACGCCAAAATTTATATAATAGTAGTATTAAAAGCATTACAATTTCCAAAATCCATAATCATAAATGAAAACATAAATAAAAAACCCTAGCTCTCACTTTGTCGCCTAAGCATCCTCAACATCACCTGTATCAACATCTGCTCCTGTGTAATGAATCACACGATCATCGCCAAACACAAACAGAAAGGGTGAGCTGATAAAATTAGAAATAACATATACAATAACACAAGATAAGTAATACACCCATCTTATTCATTCTAATTAGTTCTTGGTCAAGACCTTAACCCCCAAGCTTTTCAGCCTTCACATACAGAAGTAGTTAGTCTTGGACTCAGGATTTATGATTCTCACACGAACCTACCCGCTCGTGGTCTTGCCTCTACGACCCTACCCGCTCGTAGTCCTACTCTACGAACCTCTCCACTCGTAGTCCTGCTCTACGGACCTGCCCGCCCATAGTCCAACACATGTGATCCACTAGCCATGTACCTCTCCACACGCAGCATCTCTCAAGTGTGAGCACGGATTCGCTCGTATCCCCACACGAGAGTATATGCATATGAACCTCCCTGCTCATATAATCACATGTTCACAACCATCCATGAACCTACCTGCTCATGGCACATCATCTCCTGATCCAAGTATTTCCTCAATTGCAGTAGTATCCTTGGCGCAGCCTCAGTGCCACCAGGCAAAATCTGCCTAGACCGACTAGCGGTATAAGCCCCACTTCCAGGAGCCTAGCCCACGAACATAATCCCAAGTGCTACCGATATCGCCTGGCGGGTCACCCCTGTCTGCCAGGCGCCAGCCTCTTGCAGACCCACCGATGCAGGTTTATCGCCTGGCGAGTTACACCTTACCGCCGAGCGCCACACACTGTAGGGATCCCCTGTTGCTTCTATCGCCTGGCGCACTCACCCAGGCCGCCAGGCGCCACAACAGTAGCGCGTTTCTACTGGTTTTGTACCAAGTTAGGTTACTCTTTCATCTAGAACTCTACTAAAAGCATCTCCACACATTCAATCATCAATACTTCATACGTAATTGATGAGTCATTATTTTCTTCCATTCCACTAACCTTTGTGTACCCATTAGGCAGTTGATTAGTGCTTAATTGTTCATCTTTAGAGTGTTTTTCATCTGTTGGGCTTTATTGGGCCACTGTTCCGAATTTGGACTAATTTCACATTTTTGGCCTAATTTTTGTTTTTAATTATTTTTAGGTATTTGGGTGAAGCAATTTTGGAGCTTGGACGTCAATATTTAGTTGAAGAGAGTCACCACATCATTTCCATGTCATTTCCACGTCAACAAAGTCAATGGGTCAACATTTGAGGCCCAAAGTGGCATTTTTATAATTTTGCAGCACATAATGGTAGTTTCATAATTCTGAGTGGCAGGGGGTGAAATGACTATGAAAATTAGGTCTGCATAGAGGGGGAGCCGCTACTTCATCTTCTCTATTCTCTCCAACTCCAATTTTCGTGCTCCAAGCTTCTATGGATGTCCCCCCTTGCGGTTTTTCACATTTTTTGGTCATTTTTACCGTTTTTATGCACATTTGACAACACCCATTGAGGGTTTCGCATTTTGATTTTGTTTTCTACATTGGGCAGCTCGTTTTGTGATTTCATTGACTTGGAACAATACCCATTCATGGGGTTTTCGCATTTATATATGATAGCACCGTTTTGCATTCCATTTAAGCTTTGAAATCTTTATTTTTGCTCTTAAATTGCGTTTCAAGATTTCATAAGTTAGGGTTCTTGGTTCTATTTTTGTGATTCCAGTTTTGAAGTGTTTAATTGCTCATTTCCATGTCTAGCTAAATTCGTGTATTGACTCCTTGATGAAAAATGCAATGAAGCTTTGAGGTTGTGCTTGTTTTGTGAAATCTGCCATGTTTTTGTTCTGAATTTGTGGAATGCATGTGGTGAATATGTTAATGCTTAATTTACAGAGTAATTGCATATGTTTTGGTTAAGATACGTTCATGCTTAATGTATGTAGCTTGGTTGTAACGAATTTAAGGATGTGTGCATTGCTTAATTGCATAATGAAGCTAGATTGTAATTTTCGCTTAGTGAATTATTATCTAGTGGATTGAGATAAGGCAGAGTTGGTGTTAATTTGGTGGCCTATGATAAGTGAAATTGCGTTTGAATCAAGGATGTCAATACGGTTTTAATCACTGTAGCATTTAATTTAATCTATTGATTAGCATTCTGAATCTGTTTGCCAACCCCCCCTGTGTTTTATTGTTGTGTTCATCTGGAAATTTCGCTTTGAATGAAAATATTGGTCGTTGGGAGACGACTTGGTTCACTTTCATGTACTGCATTTAATATGATTTAATTTGGTGGGGTACGGCCTCTATCAGTAATCACCCGAGCATATCTCAATCCAATCAATTTGCTATAACTCATAATTATTTGTACATGGTTCCAAGTATATGATAAATCAAGTAGTCTAATCTCAACCATTTGCTCATTCAGTACTAAGAAAGAGTTATTAACCCAATGTCACATAATCAATCAATGTTTTCTCTATACTTTAATTCGTACCAAAATTTTTATTCAGTTCTCTTCCCATTAAGCTGCACCATTTTAATATGGATTTCTTATCACACCAAGGCTTGACAATTCCCAATTCCAAGATCACTAGTCCTAAAGGAACTATTCTTTCTAGCATGTAAAATTGTTGGTAGGATTAGCATTTCCCTGTCATTTAACCTCCTGCTTTCACCACTAGAGGTTTATTACCTCTTTGGCATCAATTTACTCCAAGTACATCCTCCCAATCCATCCTTTGCCTATATCATCACTCAACCACCCATTTTCTTTATTTCCATCATGAAGTAATGTTAACTTTCCTTTCAACTCATGATCCTAGTTATCACCCTCACAGCCAATATGCCAATTTTTCCAGAAAACAGCCCTGATCCTCTACTATCACCTAGCAGCCAATAAGATGCCGCCAGGCAGCGCGTCAGTTCCTGGAAAATTCCAGGTTTCCCTACGTCCTGGGCCACTCTTCTGTCTTAACATTCAATTCCAGCAACTCACGCACTATTCCATGGTTCCCCATCAACTTATTTCTAGTTGTACACTCAACCAATCATATTACACCAAGCCATCCAAATTTGTAATTGAATCATATCTCACGACTCATGATTCATTCATTAATTTAACCCAATCATATCATGATTATACTCCAAATTCAATTCTTATTCATCATAGTTATAACAATACGATTCACATCACGTTTTCCACAAGATTAGCCACCCCACTAGAGCCTCACAGTACCATGCCGGTTCGCAAAACACGCAAAGCAGGGACAAACTTCACGCATCGCCTGGCGAGTTCCCCATCATCGCCATGCGGTTCATAATAGAATCTTGAAAATTGGGTAGGAAACAATATATCGCTTGGCGGCACACTCTGAACCGCCAGGCGATTTCTGGGCAGAAACCCAAAAACTACGAAAAATAGCGTTAGAAGGGGGAAAAATTCATGCAGTTATACATGGAAGTACATAATCATTCAAACACGAAATAAAACACAAGAAACAGCTCCCCTAACCTGGATTCCTTGCTCCAAATTCGAAACTGATGTGTGTATTCAACCCAAAGACTCTCTTCACCTTTGTTTCTCCTCTAACAATGGCTTCACTCCCAATTCTCTTTACAACCAACACCAACTCGCTCAATTCCTCTGCTCAGTGACTAACACAAAATTGCACACCTATCCTCACCTCTAATTCCCTTCTCTTTCTGTGTTAATACACTCTTAATTACCCTTTACTCCATATAAAACGAAAATTAACTAAAAATTGGTGTAATGATGGTTTTTGAATGATTATAAGCAGTGTGTTTTCAGTCCCCAAAGTTGCCTCCCTTGGCTGCTAGGGTTCCTAAACCCTAACATATCCATGCAAAAAAAAAAAAGAAGTTTGGCAAAAAGGAAGTTTAGTTTTGTTCTTAGCAAGGTTTGGACACACCACCACCTAATTACAAAGTCAATACACAACCAATTCAACCAAATCATGTTTCGTGATAATTCTTATAATTTTAGGATTACATTATCACCACTCGCATTCAAATATATCAACAAAATAATGCACAGATCAAAATAACACATAATTGGCATAAATAGGACTCAAACCCAAGTCCTTTCACAAACTAAAGTACTCTCAACCACTTGAGCTAGTACTTCTCCACATCATAACACTATGCATTAAATGGCTTAAAGGCTTCTATTACCCGCATTTATTAAATAATTATTTAATTAACTATTTAATTTTCTCGGGTCTTACATTCATAATACGGTATTGGAAGGAGCTTGGTTCATAGTGGATCATTGTTGATTACGAAAGTAATGTTCACAATGTTACCTACAACATGGATATTCACACTCCAATCATCACCTAAGGTTCGAATGATTTAAGATCTTTCTATGCAGATCAGTCTGACAAATTGATTGTGTTAAAATACGTCGAAAATTCTTCTTTCCAAATCCACGTCTATACACGTTCTTCCGACTCAATAATCAAAGCCAACTTCTTGAACAATCTTTCCATCCGTCGTCCTCTACATATGTCAAAGTTAATTCATTTTGAAGTTGAACTATCCAGATACTATTGTTAAGCCAGCCACTTGGTTAGTTTTTTTTTTTATTAATATTTATTTACCTGCCTTCTTAATAAGTAAGATCTCTTAACATTATTTTTGCAGTATTTGAAAAAAGAATTTGCGAGTTATTTTCAAAACAGTGGACTTTCATCTGTTGTTCTACATGGACCAAGGGGCGAAGTCAAATGTAAATTGATCATAAGACCGACGTTTGTTAAGATAAGAGCTCGCTGGAAAAATTTTAGTAATCTTCATCAACTATCTGCAGAGGATCACCTTGAACTATTTTTTGAAGTTGAAAGTTATAGAACAAGCATACATATCAAAGTACTGTATCCACTAATTTGGTTTTAAATTTGAACATTTTGTATTTCATTTTTGTTAATCTTCTTTTATATATATATATATATATATATATATATATATATATATATATATATATATGAATATATAAATATATATTTTTTTTTTTTAAATATTTTTTTTTTTTATATATATATAAATATTTATATTTTTATATATTTATATTTTTTTTTATATATATATATATATATATATATATATATATATATATATATATATATATATGAATATATAAGAAGATTTAAACTGGACTTATATTTTGTATCTTATTATATATATATATATATATATATGTGTGTGTGAAGTTATGTGTTTTTTTCGTTTTATGTTATATAGTTTTCTCAACGTAATTATTATAATTTTTAAGTTGTTTGATCAAATAAATGTAAATCAGAACATTAAGTTTTACAACATTCGCATTCCAAGACCATTATACTTAAATCTTAAATTTTTAATATTTAATAAAAATTAGAGAAGTATGAAAGATTGGAACGCATTGGAAATAACCATTTATCATTACCACAACTCACTGGAAATCTCTTCATTTTACCAAACGTTTTGTATTCTAGCGCATTAAAATAATGCTTCGAATTAACTTCAAATCAACGTGTCAATCAGTATTCCAACGCATTAATTTTTGCACTGCTCAAGATAATGATGATTAAACTGCTCCATCATCTCCCACATGTATTCATTATTAAACTTCTTTAGATAACCACATTAAATACGATATCCGGTTCCAAGACACAGTTCAATTTTTTAAACATTTTATTCATTATGTTTTTCACTTCTCAAGATAATGATGATTGCACTGTCCAGACTGTCCAGACTTTTCAATTCAAATACTTAATATTTGTACCATGAAAACGCGTTGATCACCATTACGGTGCTTCACATTTCAGAAGGCATATACGTTTCTAAATTTGAACTTATCTTCTCTACTTCACATTTTAGAAGGCATATACATTGCATTACTAACCAGACACTGCAATTTTAAGAAGTTCTTCTCCATTATGGAAAGGTATGGATGTTAAACTTTTAAATTTTTATGAACAACACGCTATTATCACCTATACTTCTCTTCACATTTCGAAAGACATTAACGTTATTAATTTTGAAAGTATCTTCTCTGTTTCATCATCATCATCATCTTTGTTTCATTTTAAAAGATTGAGTTTTTTGACAATTTTTTTTCAATTACCAAAACCTATGCATGTTCAGTTTATAATTTGGGTAACCAGATGTCTTTATAATTGGTTTTGTTCATCATCTTCAACAATTCATATTACACTGTTTCACCACTGTTTTTAACAATTTGTTCTCCATTCAAGAAATATATGCATGTTAAAATCAACATTTTTTTAATATATTATGATATACTACAATCTCAATGAACACCATCTCTTTTTCAAAGCAACTAAAATTTTTTATACCATCCATTTAGAGATCGGTTCTGTTTTTTCCAAAAAAAAATTATATCTTAACTATTTAACAAATGACCACTACACAATGCATACTTGGTGAAAAATCCATACTTGCCGCAAAGTGGAAGGGTGGATTCTTTATTATTTTCATCGAAGACCAGGTTTTTATGAAGTTGCTTTCTTATAAATTATTTACCATTATTCTTATCTGATTTTCGTTAACTAATCTTTTTTTATGAACTTGCTTTTTTTTCAAGGAATTTGGGTTCGTCAACCGATTGTTTGTCATTACATTAGGCCATGAACTGGGGCCATGTTGGACTATTTTTGATAACAAGGGTAATGTTCACCGTGTTACCTTCAACATGGATATTTATAATCCGAGGATTACTGATGGTTGGGTTGATATAAGAAAGTTTTATCAGTTAAAACCACCCAAACTATGTTATTTAAGGCATACTAGAAATTTTGATTTTGAAATACACCTTTATGATTAGTGTTCAAAATCAAAAGTTCATAAATTTCTAACTCATGTTCAAAAAAATGTTCCTCTGACAAGGTCCAAGTTAATTCATTTTGAGTTCCGGCTTTCTAATTACAAATGCAAAGCAAGCTTTTCTGGTGATGTTTTTTTTCCTTTTTTCGTTTAATTTTTATAATCTGTATACCAAGCTTCATGTATTCTTTTTAACTTTTGTAGAATAAAAATTCAATTTTATTTAATATTATTTATTTTCATTTGTTTTTGCATGATTCAAATTCATACTTATGTAAATATTTTTGCAACAGTCAGTTCTCAGACATTGTGCTTTACGGTCCAAAAGTACAAGTTCAATGCAAGTTGTTGATTAAAGCTAAATCAGTGAAGATAGGAAGTGGATGGAAAAGCTTTTGTGAAGTTCATGGACTACAGGCAAAATATTTAATTCTTTTTGAGGTTGACGGTGAACAAGCAAGCAAGGATGTCAATGTTCTTCTTAATATAAATGAATATTATCATCGCATATGAAGCATCCATGAACAATATTATTTTAACAGATTCATGATCTGTAATTTTTGTATGAATTATTATGGTTATTTATTTTATATATATATATATATATATATATATATATATATATATATATATATATATATATATATATATATATAAGTATTTAAGTATTCCTATTTTCAACTTTTGCAAAGTTATTAAATGGTAACTGCTCCACATCTTCTTCCACATACGAATATCTTTGGCACTTAATTAATGTCAGAGACCAAAATGTCATATCATTCATTTTGCCTTTTTAAAATTTTTTATATCAGTTAAAATATAACAATTTCCAGAAGTTTTTTCATACACATCCCATATAATTCTTATTCTCATTTTTAAAATTTTCAATAAGTTTTAAAATCTGATTTTTAAAAAGGCGAATGATATGACTGTTTGCACTGCTTGATTACCTTTATATATCTTCCACGAGATTTTTTTTTCTGCTGTAACAATATGTCATATCATTACGTTTTTTATTATACGATTATTATTTTTTTAATTTTAATTTATACGTTATTAAATTAAATCATCCAACACAGTTGCCTTCTCTAGGAAGTTTCTAGGAGTATTGAAATGTCATATGTTTTGTGGTCATAAATTTTTTTGTGCACGACACTGCTTTTTTACTTTTTGTAGAATTGTAAAAATTATACATCCAAATCACTTTTCACTAGAAGGATCGGATTCTTACAAACCATCTTCAACCAAAGGTGTGTACTTCATTTGTTTTTTCTTACAAATATAGTAGTTTTTCTTTGAAATACGGAAATGCAAGAAGTTATGCAGTTCATTTGTTGTTTTCTACATAATTAGGGTTTGTCCATTTCTTTTGTAGTTCTGAAATTACATGTTTGCAGATTTCTTCTTTGATAAATGCTTTATACACCAATATGTATTTGCAGATGTTCATTGTTTCCACATTAGTGATTCAATTAATGGTTCACTGCTCAATGCATCACGCCAAGAAATTATGTATTCATTTTAAAGTAATTTGTTTCATGCTTCATGTTCATCATAATGCTTTTCTATTAATTCTCCTTTTCTCTGAAATCTGTGAATAAATCAATATGAATATTTAATGGTTTCTGACATCAGTAGCTGTTTTTTGCAGTTTTCACCAAGATATGTTAGCATGAATTCTGTATATATATATTATATATATATATATATATATTTTCTATTAACAGTGTATGCCTATCAGTTTCTAAAAAGGTTACTACTCCATGTTGGTAGAGTCCTTATTTGAATCTTTTGTACTTTTTGCTTTCTTCTACCATTTCAAAGTTTATGCTCGACTAACATATGAACCTTTAGTTTTTCAAAATTTGCCAAATCCATGTTTTGATTAATCCTTACACTTTTTTTTCCATGGTTTAACCAAAGAAAAAGCTCTCACTCTATACCTGATTTTAATCTTTTTATTTATTATATTTGTTTTAGTTGTCTGTATTTAATATTTTATTTTTTATTTTTTTTATGTATCTTAGTAAAAATATGTCACCAATCTAGTACTCACTTTTTTACTTCTCAATTCTCAATATCATTGCTATGAGTTCAATATGTCTCTCTGTGAAGTTCAAAAGCAAAGCCAGAACGTAAGCGAAGTTACTCTAGAAAAGGAGAACTGGAATATCATTGTTAGGGTGATACATTCATTGTTTGTTCCAGATTTCAGTAAACAGAGGTGTCTGTTCTCCATGGAGTTGGTTATTCAAGGCAAAGAGGTAATTATTCGTCTAATTCTTTACCATCATTGTTATCAACAAAATATTTTTACGTTAAACATGTTTATTATATTGAGTTTTTTCAGGGTTGTAAAATACATGCATCCATTAGACGTACTCTAATTTACAAATTTCAGACTGAAATATCTGAGGGCCATGTTTATGTCATCCAAAACTTAAGTGTGGCTCCGAATAGTGAAATATACAGAACTACACACCACCCTTATAAGATTAATTTCCAGTTTGGTACAAAAGTTTCTTTGCTTCATGCTAACTTGGTTCCTAATATCAAACCACAATACACACCTTTGTCCTTATTGACCACCACTGGATTTGATACTGATTATTTAGTTGGTAAGTTAATATTTATATTTTTGTAGCATTTATAATTATTTTTTTATCAGTATTTTTGTTACGTTATATGATATCACATTTATGATTTGTTATGTAGATATCTTGGGATTACTGGTGGGAGTGGGGACTGAAAGAGAATTGCAAGTTGATGGAAAGACAACAAAATTAAATGTCATTGCCATAGAAGCTGATGGGTACTTAGTTTTATAATATAGTACATACCTCTTTATCCGTGTTTGAATAATGATTCCACATAACATTTTTTAATGTTTAGGTTTCGAATAGAATGTACTTTGTTTGGTATTTATGTGGATGAACTAAATGTATTTCTTTCAAGTGGAGAAGTACAAAATGTTGCAATAAGTATAGAGTTTGCGAAAGTCAAAACTTTTCAAGGTAAACTTTTGTTATTGCTTTTATACATTTGTTATTACTATTTATTCCATGTTACTTTGACATACACTATATTTTTAAATTTAGATAAGGTTCAAGTTCAAAATTGTAAGTTCTGCACTAGGATTAAGTACAATATTAACTTCAAGGAGGCATCTGAACTCAAATCAAGGTAGAATTCAAATTCTTCTTTATTTTATTAAAACTTTAAAACTTTTGATTTTATCCATTTTCTTAACTTTAATTTATATTGCACAAAATGTTTGAGAACAATGAATCTCCCTCACAAGGATTAACGCAGCTTTCTTAGAGTTCCAAACATACTATTGAAGATGACTTTTTAACGCTTACACCTAGGACAACCATTTAAGGTTTGAAAGATTCTAAAGAGGTTACAATGAGTTCTGAATAATTGAAAGCAATTTGGTTGTTCACAATACTATTGTCACTAATATATTTTATATTGAAAGGTTATTGTTGACATGAGAAGCCAAGATGGTTTGCTTCTTGAAGATTTGATGAAGATTGAATAATGCTCTTTTGAACTATCTTGAAGCCATTACCATTGGAATGAAGCCTACATTGATGAAGGAAAGGTGATTTGATGATATCCATGGTGATCAAGGCTGGAACGTGTGCTCTCCATGTAGTTACATCATTAAGAAAGTGTATTTGTAGCTTGTATTTCATGTTGTAGACCTTAAAGCATTAATTAGATGTAGTTTGGTCTTTGTTGTGTTTTTAATCTGTTGAATGGTTTTTTAACAGGTTAAAATGTCTATTTTAATCTATTAAATGGCTTTTTAACAGGTTAAAAGGTTGGTTGAAGTAGTCTTAAACAGCAACAAATTCAATCAATTGATTTAGTTTTTAATCGACTGATTTCACTTAAGTCAAGTGAAATCAACCGATTGATTTGAAAATCAACCTATTGAATTTCGTAATAGTTTGACTATAAAAGCTGTGATTTTTGAAAGAGAGGTTAGTTGATCATTTTAGAGCATGATTTGGTTCTGGAAACTTGTGGAAACTATCTCCTTCGTGATCATAGGTGTTGCAGTTGTTGAAGATTGATCTTGGATCAATTCTTGAAGCTTTGGGCTTGGTTTGAAGCTTGGAGAAAGTAGTTTGTAGTAGGCAAGGTTGTGCTACCACTGAGGTTTGATCTTTCTCAAGCTTTGTGTGTGTGCCTGGTGGTTTTCCAGGTTTGCAAGAGGGTTCTTGCTGTGCTGGTGTGATTCTTGTGTGATTCAAGAGTCTTTTGTGGTGTTTTTGCATATTTTGAAAGTGTAAGGGTGGATACTTTGTAAAACTTTTGAAATAGTGCAAAGTCAAGCTAAGGTTGCCTTGACAAACTGGATGTAGCTCAGGTTTGAGTGAACCAGTATAAAAATTTGTGGTGTCCTCTCTTCTCTAACCTTTCTCTCTTGCATTTTCATTTTAAAGTTTCAAGAACTTGTGCTTTAATCATCTTTTTCATGTTCTTGCATGTTTTCATAGCATCTGAAGCATTGAGCATGTTTGTATAATCATTTGGAACTGATCTTGATCATTCTTGAGCATTGTTTCTGGTTTAAAATTCAAATTCACATTTCTGCATTTTTCCCAGTATTTCAGTCGACTGTTTTTCAGTTTCAATCGATTGATTATACCAGAACAGAATCTGTTTAGTAAAATCAATCTGTTAACTCTGTTTTTGATCGATTGAAAGTGTATAGTTCAGTACTGTTTGCATCCTAACTTGGTGATCTATTTGATTCAATTAAAGGTGGTTTTTAGCTTGCAAAGATAGCCTAAATTTTTAACTAGCCAATTCAACCCCCCCTTCTTGGCTTTTCAACCATTTCAAAACTAACAGTTACCACTTACATATTGTTTGGAACCATTAAGCATATTTTGGGTGAGGATGATTGGTGGTATACTGCTTGTGTTTGCAACAAAGTTGTTTATCTAAATTCGAAGATGTTCTTTTGCGAAAAGTGTAATAAGAATGTTATCAAAGTCTTTCCATGGTTTACTTACTGTGTATTAAACTTAATGTCCATTAAAATATCTGTTTATCATTTCAAGTTTTTATGATTAATAACTTATATTCATTTTACAGATATATGATCAAAATTCGCGTGATTGACTCATCAGATTCAACCACATTTGTGCTGTTTGATAGGGATGCAACCATCCTTTTCAAAAAAAACTTGTGCTGATATGTTAGACACTCATGATAAGGTATACTCTGCAATATAATCACTTATATATATATACATGCAGAATGACAGTTGAATAAATTCTTCTAAATATAATATTAAATTATTTTGTTATCGTAGATGAATGCTTCTGGAAATTTGCCTAAGGAGTTCGATCAATTAGTTGATAAGAGTCTGTTGTTTAAAGTCGAAAGTAGGAACGATCAGAGCTTTAAACTTAAACAGTCTTTCAGAGTTAAGAAAGTATGTGTTGATGATGATATAATTCAGAAGTTCAATGATTCTTTGATGAAATCTGTGGTAAGATGTAATTTCAAATTTCATTTTTTAGATTATAAATTTATACTTATCTTTTAGTTTTTAATCATTTCATTGTCAATACGTTTTTGAAGGGTGTTTATGTTGGGAATGGTGAGTTTAATAGGGAAAAACAGCGTGTAGTCAATGAGTCCACTATTGATATTGTAGAGGTATAGAAAAGATCTTCATTTTATTTTTTTGTTAATGATGTATTATTTTATTAATGTTATTTACTTTAACATTTACTATAGGATTTATTAGTCAGATTTACCAAAGAAACAATTGAGTGTGGATCCCAATCACATGAGCTAATCAAAGATAATGCAACGAATGATGATGCTAACTGTTCACTAAAGATAGAATCTGCAAAGAAGACTGCATCACTTGACTCCATCAAAGAAGACAATGTTCCATTGAAGCTTCTGAAAAGAAATATTAAAAAGGAAAAAGAAGTTATTTGAGAGATCATTTAAGTTTTTGTATTTCAAGACAATTTGTCATTTTGGGACTGTAATATGTCTACGCATCGATCTGTCTTTAATTTAAATTGAACTACAACTTTTATGTTAATTATATTATGCGTTAATTTGTTACAAATTTTATAATTATATATATTTTATCCGCCGGTTTACAAACTATTGTTGACATTTTTCAAGTTATGTCAATAAAGATGACTGTCAACTACATCAAGACTTATCAAAATTGATATTAATTTTTACCAATGAATTCATAAAATTCATAATGACATTATTTTTGTGAAAAAGGAATTTATAAATTTTAATTTATTATTTATATTCATTTTGATAAATAACAACATATATATGTTTTTTTGAAAACTGAATTTATAAATTGTCAATTCTTATTTACATTCATTTTCATAAATAAGATATGTCGGGCAATCCAATTAATTATTGACAGATTTTAAGTTGTCTCAACAAATTTGGCTGCCATATACAGTTTTAAATCATTTATCTTTCTATTAGTTACTAACTTTATTAAATGTTTACCATTTAAAAATTTAAAAATTTAGATATATATACAAAAAAGAAATTAATATCTTTAATAATTTCGAATCAAATATTATATTTTAACTTAGTACATAGATTTATATTAGATTTTTCATATTTACAATTATATATATATATATATATATATATATATATATAAAATTTATGTTGTTCCTTTATTCTATGAACCAAATTTTATATTATATATAAATATATATATATAAATATATATATATATACTATATTATATTTTATATTATGATATTTGATAGTATAATGTAATAATTTAATATTTAATATACAATAAATGTAAGTAATATCTTTAATAAATTCATTAATATTTGTTTATGTTATATTCTCTTTTTAATCGTCTACCCGTTTTTTCAAAAAAGTAATAATTACATTACTGTTTAGATATCTAGTTGTAATCATTTCGTATTTTCATGTGAGATTTATCTTCTATAAATATTCATCTCCATTCTACGTTCAACATCACACTTAAAGATTAGTTCAACCATATTCTCCATTCTTCCAACCCTATTTCTACTATCATTCTCAAAATCCAAGCAAATGGAATACAACTTCAATGAAGAAGAAGTTATTAATAGAATGAGTAGGTACCAGTTCTCTATTATTCACCTTTAGGACGAGGTACGTTTTTGGTAAATATTTGCATGCATTTGTTCTTTTACAAAAATTCTTCTCCTCTTTATTTGTATCACGGATTCCAAATGAATACCAACCTTTTTACTTTAACTAATCTATGTTGTTGTTCAAAAAATTGAATCTTTGGAGGCTGTTGGGTTTGTGGATCGTGCATTCGCCATTCTTTATAATCACGATCTTGACCGATAATGGACTTTAACAGATGTTGAAGACAATAGACATGTCGTCACTTATAACAAAAATTTACAAAATCCAATGCTAATTGGAGGATGGCCTGATTTAAGGGACCTTTATCAACTACACGATAACCACACTATTTATTTTAGATATGTCGGTCATTCTTGCTTCCAGATCACTATTTTTCCCAGTAAATGCAAACCTTTGTCTATTGGAGGGTTTCTTAAAAGACTTGAGGCAGATGAACCCCTTTTCAATGGACCGAAGTTGCATTTTTGCATATTTCTCAATCCATACCAATGCAATGCTATCATTTTAATTACTCGGTGAATGTTTATTGTATATTTATATTTATGTCTTTAAATTTTTTTATTTTTATTTCATTAATTTAATTAAATATTACTTTATATTAATATTTTTAATTTCATTCAATTATTTAGGATTTGCCAGCTGATTTTGGCAAATATCTTCGTCAAGGAAGATTTAAAAACATTTTTCTTTATTGACCATGCAAATAGTGAAATGCAAACTGTTGAGAAATCATCCAAAGAAGTCTAACAAAATTGGAAGTGGGTGGAAGGAATTTTGTACTGCTCATGGATTTGATGAAACTATTGACTTGGTGTTTGAAGTTGACCAGATGAAAAGTAATCAGAATGTCAAAGTGCTGACATATTGTAATTTTTAATTCACAGTTTGTTTTATGGTGTTATTTGGAACTGCCGAGTAGCAATAGTTTTGTTTTTATGTCTGCTACTTATGTATTTGATCAACCTAGAACTTTTTATATTTTCAGCAATGCATATGTATATTTCTATTTTGTTATTAATGAAACATGTTTGAAGCTTTTCTATAATTCTATGAATGCAAATAAATAGTTTATGGTCAAAGTTTAATTAAACATTGATTTCAAGTGAGACATATGATAATATGTTATTAATAAATAAAATCATTTTCTTTTGGTAATTTAAATAAAATATGTTAGATCATATTGATTAATACAGATTGTTCTTATATGAATGACTAAACTATTGTTGCTTATTGTGTTACATTCACTGCTTTGACTATAATCAGTTTTTAGATATTCAAAATAAGAGGAACAACCTTCAGAATAGAAATTCAATAGTTAGACAAGAAATGGTCAGTTATCTTTGTTGGTTCTTCAATAATATTAATTAAATATGATTTAAAAAAATAAAAATCTAAGATTCATTTGAATGTAGTGGCTGAAAACAATATATCAAGTTCTTCCAGTACTGTAATTGAAAATCAAATCAAAAGAAACTTAATCACTTCACAATTTCCAACTTCTACTGTAACATACAACAGTCCTTTCGGTATATTTCTACATTCATCTTAATTTCTTATTTACCTATTGTAATTCGATGAAGATGACGAATTTAAATTTATATCAATTTTTTTTTACTGAGTACAGTTCTCTTACATAGGTAGTGGCCATGTGTCATTATCCTATTAAAGAGGCTTTTCATAAAGTAACTTTCCACATGGCAACACATAAGTGGTTTGTTAGGTGAAAGTGAGGATTGCTACATGTCAAACTCTTCTTCACCAAAATAGCATTTTTAGGATTTTGGTGCTTGTTAGCATTCTATGGTTTTAGACCATTTTGGAGACAACATACTCTATAAATAAAGGAGTCTCCCCCATGTATTTCTCACTTTGAGAATGATAATGTTATACTACCAAAATTATTTTTGAGTCATACTTCTTCTCTTAGTCAATTGCTAGAGTAGCTCAAGAGGTCCCTCTAGCACCCTTTGTCTAGAGTTGCCCTAACCTCTCTTTGAGCTCCATAAACAACCTTCATCCAACCATTAAATCACCAAAATTGAGAGCCATTTTCTCTTAACACCAAGCTTCCACAAATCGACCATCCACCATAGTCACCATTTGAGCTTTCGCCTAACCTAGCTTAAGGAAGAGGTTGTCATTTGGTATTAGAGCTTTGGTTCTACAAGAGCTAAGTTTCTTGGTCCTTACCTATGTTATTGTTATTCTTTGTGTTGTGTTCATTTGTTTTTCTTTCTTGTCTTGTTTCCAAATCAACTCTTCCACAAAAGATAGTGTTCGTAACAACGTGGGTAGTTAAAATAAAATACTACAACTAGCTCAATGGTCCAAAAATTAGGTTCTTTATATCAAAAGAAATCCCTTTGAGCCTAGTTTCCAACAAAAAAAAATGAATTCATTTGGAGTTTTATGGAAAGAGTTATGAGAAAAATAGTCAGCAAAGGTCAGATCTGCCAACATCTGCGTTTTTCATGGTTCTATTTTCTATTCCATCTTGAACCATTCAGTTTTTGTGCTTAGGCTTCCATATTTTTTGTGTCTTGTTTCATGTTATCATTTGGTCATCTCATGTTTGTTTGGTCATTTTTATTTTAAAATCTATCCATGTTGTCGAAAGTCATGTTTAGTCCTTTTAATGTCATTTTCTCCTAGTTTTAAGCTTTCAAAAATCACAAAAATATATGGTTCTTTTTTTTTTCAAAACCGCACCATATACCACCTTTTGAGGGCTTTTTCTATACTTATTTAAGTTCATATTTGTCATTAGACCATTGGCAAATTCCTAGAGTTAAGTTTCCTTTATGTTTGTTTGAGTTTCATGCCCTATTTTGATTCTAGTAGGTTTTTCTTCTATTTTGTGCTTCTTGAACCTTTGAGCTACCAAAAGTGTTTTCAAAATCATATTTGGTGTGGTAGTTGGGTGTGTGTTGGTACTGAAAAACATGAAAAGAAAGAGACAAAAAGAATCACAATATTGGATGAAAAAGCAAGAAAAAGTAGAAAAACAAAAGCAAAAAGTAAAAAGAAAAAGTAGAAAAACAAAAGCAAAAAGTAAAAAGTAAAAGTAGAAAAGGGGAACACTACCACCAAAAGTCGTGTAAGCATTATTATGTTGATTTGGTAGGATGTTTTATTTGAGATATGTGCTTTCTCCAGCAGCCAAGCTTCATGCATTTGATGCACACTAAAAAGTGCCATAGTACACCTTTGGCTTAAGGCTTGCAAAGACAAAATGCACTAATTTCTACTCTAGTATTATTTTTTTTTGTGATCAATTCTAGAGCTTTTCTTTAGATATTTCTTTTATGTGCCCAACCTTTGTTCTTAGCCTTTATTTTCTTGCTTGTCTCCTTCCTAACTCACATTTTTGTCATCCTAAAATTCCTTTTGAAGAGCTTTGTTCCTTTTTTTGCTTTATCCTTGGCATTCTACTATCGGTTTTGGAATTGTAATATGGTGTAGGAACTTTTGAGATTTGGACAAGACTAAAGGAAGCCCTTGGAGGCATTGAAGACCTCTTTGGACATCAAAGCCTTAGTTGGAGAGAAGAAGAAAAATGAGTGAAAAACTTTTAGAGGAATACACAACATCTTTGCTTATATTGCAATTTTTGGATTTCTAATCTTGTATTTGTTTGGACTTGTAATTCATGGCCTAGTTAGGTTTCTTAGGGGAGTCATAGGTACTCAATCCCATCTCCTAAATTGAACCTCTAATATCTTATTAAATTTTTTTTTAGTTGGTGATGTTTGAAGGTTCCAAAGTGGCTTCTAACTCCACCATCAGGCTGCATAGTTTACTTTAATTGCTTTCTTTTTGTTTGTAGTTTAGTTTGAGTCTACTTGTTTTTCAAACCTAATTCCATTTGAGAGGTTAGGTGTAAGAGGGCTTGGGGTAGCTTTGGCAAGGAAAGGCTTGGATTTTAAGTAATCCTTAATGATTCTCCTCCTTTTCTTGGACGTGAAATCAAATTTCTTTTGCTTCTTAAAATCCCTTAAGGATTTAGAATTTGAAATACAAGTTTGTTGGTTGCATTGCATATTTTTGAAAACTTTAAGATGTCTAGAGCTCCTTCTGAGTTTCACTCTTACCAAATTGGTAGTGATTCTAGCAAAGTGCCTAGTTTACAACATTTGGCAAAGGAAATAAAATCATTAAAAGTTTGGCAAAAGCAAGAGTCCATGGGAAAGAAAATGTAGAGGCATACTTAGATTGGGAGATGAAAGTTGAGAAAATTTTTGAGTGCCATCAAGTGAGTGAGGAGAGAAAGGTTTCCCTATCCACCTTAAGCTTCCAAGGGAATGCCATGTATTGGTGGACTTACCTAGTGAGAGAAATAAGACTCTCCAATTTCCCACAAGTTGAGTATTTGAATGACTTGAAAAGTGTCCTAAGAAGAAGACACATACCTTCTTACAAAAATAGGGAGATTACGGACAATATCCATAGGCTCCAACAAAGGAACATGAGTGTGGAAGAATATAGGCAAAATATGGAACTCTATATGATGAGGGCAAGCATTAGGGAAGGAGAGGAAACAACCATTTCTAGGTTTTTAAGTGGACTCAATCTTGACATTAAAGACAAAGTGGAAATGTTGTCATGCCAAGACTTAAATGATTTGGTACAAATTTGCACCAAGGTGGAGTAACAACATTTGAGAAAAGGTTTTAAAGATCACCACTCAAGCTCATGTGTGAAGAGAAGACTACAAAAGGGAGGGTAAGCAAGTGTTAGAAGAAGAACCCCCTAAGAACCTAGGAAAGGAGAAAAACCAAGAGAAATCAAGGGAAGGAACATCATCACACGCCCACACTAGAGACATTAAGTGTTTTACGTATTAAGGGAGAGGTCATATCTCATCCTAATGCCCTTCCAAGAGGACCATAATCCTAAGGGGTGTCAATTCCTATAGTAGTCAAGATGAAGAGAGCTCTAGTTAAAGTGCGGATGAAATTAAGAACAAAAGTGAGGATGTCTACCCTTGTAATGGGGATCTTCTTACGATAAGAAGAACTCTCCACAATCAACATAGTCACCAAGAACTAACCGAAAGAGAGAAAATCTTTCACACAAAATGTAAAGTTTTAGAAAACACATGCTCTCTCATTGTGGATAGTGGCTCATATTGCAATTGTTGTAGGACAAGGTTGGTTGAAAAGTTAGCTTTTCCTACCTTGCCTCATCCTAACCCTTATAAACTTCAATGGATTAATGATGATGAAGGCATGATAGTTAATCAACAAGTGGAAGTTATGTTTTCCATAGGGAATTTTGAAGATAGTGTGCTATGTGACATAATACCTATGGAAGCTTGTCACATATCTTGTTGGGAAAGCCTTGGTTTTTTGAAAGAGAAACCATACACCATGGTCATACTAATGAGATAACATTCACCCACCAAGAGAGAAAAATTGTACTTCATCCTTAATCAATATCAGCCTAAGAGGCTTTCAGCATAGCAATTGACCAACCCATTTTCTTTATTTTGTCTTTAAATACCTGAATAAAAGTTTTGGGCCTTATATATATGGGCTATTACTTTCGTGATTATCTTTAATTTCTTATTATTGTGTATGGGCTAGAAACATATGAAGCTTGATGCCACGGACCAAACCCCAAATTCCAGCAGCCCAACCTTCAATACCAAAATAATCTTCTATTTGTGCCTTAATGTAAATGGGGCGCTTCTCCCTAAACCCTAAACCCCAAAATTTACTATTGTACCCTTATTTAATATTCAGGTGAAAGTGGGTAGGGACGCAATAAATGAAATTTACTGCGTCGCCAACTTCTCTGCACCCCAAACCTTTACGAAACGGATTACGTAAGCTGTTTCGCGAAAAAAGTTCAAATTTATGGGAAACGGAATACAAATTCCGTTTCATAAAATTGTGAAACGGATTTTGTAATCCGTTTCAAAAACATTTGAAATATTTTTTTTAAAACGGATTACAGAATCCGTTTCACAATTTTATGAAACGGAATTCGTATTCCGTTTCCCATAAATTTTAAATTTTTTCGCCAAACGGATTACATAATCCGTTTCTTAAAGATGTGAAACGGAATATGTGTTCACTGTCCGTGTGTCACTGTGGAAGTGGAACTTTTGAGTTTTCTTCAAACGTAAGCCCCTCACTCTGTAACGAGAAAACATTCGGTGAAACCAACAACTGGTGCACCATGCACTCAAACTCACGGAAACCCCACCTACATCAACTACTGCATAAGCACACACCCATTGCAGGCTTGATATGTATACGTGAGAGAGAAATAGAAAAGGAAGACAGTTTAGGTAGAATGAATGAGTTAGGTAGACAAAGTATAAGGTAACCATTGGTCAAACCTAGGAATTCTCCGGATGGAAACAGCACTGACTGGGGTCTCTGTTTCAGCTCTTACAGTAAGAAGGTTCTTTACCTAGAAAATTGAGTGGTAAAATGTTGTTAGCAGTTAGTTCCAGAAAAAATTTTTTTAAGCATTTCGGATTCACTGTGCGTAAAAACTCACTAGTAAGAGGCCAATTATATTTTTGGGGTTTCCACTGTATACAGGAACACGACTATGGCCTCGTGAAAGAATTTTCCCAATTGCTTCCCTGTGATTAAGCAGAAAGAAAAATCTTACTTCAGCTCAAAATATATGTAGGCCAAATGACAGGTAATGGGGCATAAGAAGGAAAGGTAACTAGGTGTTTTAAAGAAAATCAATTACCTTAACTTACTAAACGGTGCACTATTGAAAATTAACCCCACACTAACTACTCTACTAAAAGGATAGCCTTTTTTAATTAGTCCAAAGAAATAAGGAATGTGATATCCCTGAATCAGCAATAAATACAAATATATATCATATGCATAAGAACATCAAGTGATAAATATAGCAGCACTTGATACTTAAGCGCAGGAATTAACTGAATATCTACTAATTAATGTTACTTGTAACATCATTAATTAAGTAATATAAACCTTTTTCCAATTCACTATATAATATATAAAATAATTAGTCAATGCCTCATTCAAAATTGAAGGGAAATTAAAAATTTAAAAAGGACCCTAGGGTGAAATGAAATGCAGTGCAATGCATTTGATGAAGTTCCATTTTGTTCCTTCCTAATTTAAACAACCAAACAATGGAACATAATATCATTCCATTTCCTCTCACTTCATACCATTCATTTTCATCAATTCAAACACAATCATTGGTATTAACAGTCAATTACATTCTGTTCTCTCTCTATATATAAGTGTATGCGCAGTTATTAGTTAATAACACAAAAATACCACAGCACATTCCAGACAGCAGATAATTTTCTGTCGTACTGGAGAGCTGCAACATATCTTGCTTTTACAAATTCATTCATTGATTTACAGCAAAATAAAAAGAATGAGAAAAATATTCATGCATACAATTCAAATACACGAGTTTAGTTTAATAATAGACCAATAAAGTGAGGCGAAACTGTGTCAAGTAAGTGAAATCAAGTAATGCACATTCCACAATACTTTTTGAAACACAAACAAAAACACAGAAAGTGATCAGAAACTACCTGGGTTATTTGCCCTGAATCTGATTGCTGCCCATCCACCATTGGGTACCCCAATGGTGTTTCTCTCAACTGGGTCAACAAGATTAAAGGCTAATGGATCCTTCTCTGGGTCAAAGTTCCCTAGCCCCTGCCCTACGACAAATAAATTGTAGCCATGCAAATGAAAGGGGTGATTTTCAGGAGCTATCATTGCAGTGCCCTGGAGAATAATTTGAACGGTTGAACCGAAATTCAATCTGTACAGTCTTATGCCATTATTGGTCTGAATATTTGCCGTTTGAGTACCAGTATAATTAAAAACAATAGGGGGGTATGCAGGGAAATCATCTGTGAAAACACCCCTGACGTTGTAGTAATGTGCTTCAAGAAGTGATGTCGGCAACAAAAAGGTGATGTTGTTAATAGCAGACACAAGCCTGCTCCTAGTGAGACATGTGTCGCATGGGTTAAGGCCAACGGTTATGGCAAAGAAAAGGGAGTGGTCAACGGTTAATGGAACTCTTGCAGGGTATTCTTTGGAGTTAAGGCTTTGTAGGGAGGGAGTCAATGAAGTGAGTTGTTAAAGGAGTTGCATTCAGAGCAGGAATGGTGGTTAGAGTTGTTGTGGGATAAGGTGGTGTGGTTTTGTAGCGAAGTGTAGCAATGGAAGTAACGTTGTCAAAGCCTATGGGGGCATCCATGAATGGAGTAACTGCACTTAAGTACTTTCCAACACCTTTGTCAGCAGACAATAAAACATCGGTGGTTTGGCCAGGACTTATGAATATTGTGTCTGTCTGAACAGGAAATGGATTGTGTGTTACGTTTCAGCAGTCTGGGAGACGGCTTCCACGATCCATTTCAGCTAAAATCAAAAATTAAAAAGGAAAACGGATTGTGTGTTCCGTTTCAGCTTTCTGGGAAATGGATTCCACAATCCGTTTCGTTAAAAAAAAAACCAAAACGGAGTTTGTATTCCGTTTCAGTTTTCTGGAAAACGGAATCCACAATCCGTTTCGTTAAAAAAAGAAAAACGGAGTTTGTATTCCGTTTCACGCCTGTTCGAAACGAATTTGGATAATCGTTTCTATGAGGGTGTATGCTTTTGGGGGTGCAAGGAATCTGATTCTTTGCTTTATTGGGGTGCGTTTTGGGGATGCAAAGGGTGAGGGTGTATGCTTTTGGGGTCCAGAGGTGCGGTGAGAAAGAGAGACTCAATTACTCTTAATTTTTACCATGGGCAAATATGGAAATAAATTTGATTTTGGGGGTACAGGAGATATTATTGGAGGTGTAGGGAGAAGCCCCCATATAAATGAGGTTGCAGCCCATTTCCAAGCCTGCTCCACGTGCACATCTTCAGCATTTGGATCACTAATATTTCTCGGGGACTTCTCCCTACACCTCCAATAATCTCTCCTGTACCCCCAAAATCAAATATATTTTCATTTTTGTCCATGGTAAAAATTAAAAGTTACTAACTCTCTCTTTTTTTACCGCATACCCTATGCACCCCAAAACCATACACCCTCTGCACCCCCAAAATGCACCTCAATAAAGCAATGAAAGGAATCAGATTCCCTCACCCCCAACGGAAGAATCTTTGACCTAGCTGTGTGAAGCTTTTTTTTTTTCGTAGCAAGCATCCTTTTTTTTTCACCGAAACGGAGCAGAAGGCTGAAACGGAACATACAATCCGTTTCTTTTTTTTTTTACTGAAACGGATTCTGGAATCCGTCTCGTAGAAGGCTGAAACGGAATATAGAATCTGTTTTGGTGTTTTTTTTTTGTTTTTCACCAAAATGGAGTGTGAAATCCGTTTCGGTGTGTGTTTTGCATATTCCTTTTGTTTTCATGCCTGTGACTTTCGATCACCTCACGTGGCCTCCATC
>Ga0214543_1002205_pt1 | contig 38412 bp, 34 predicted proteins | sample CNSS2metaG_FD_160094 | JGI IMG/M metagenome (GOLD analysis project Ga0214543, IMG submission 160094) | Root nodule microbial communities from cowpea collected in UCLA plant growth center, Los Angeles, California, USA - CNSS2 | ecosystem: Host-associated > Plants > Roots > Nodule | place: USA...
AGACAAAGAATGTGTCTCATATGTCTCCAAAAAGTGGCCAAAGTGTGCTAAAAACAAAGGAGACCAAAGGTACATAGGTACACTTGTTTTATGCCTTTTACTTTATGCTTTATGTCTTTGCTTTACTTTCTCATCCACATCCTTTATGCTCCCCAATCACCATGCGCCACCTAGCATTGCTTGCTTACTCCTAATTAACCTACAAAGCAAATAAACATAGATTAGCATGTTGGCTTAAGTCAAGTCAACTATAGTCAACAAGTCAAACCTAGTCAAAGGTCAACAAGTCAACTAAAGTTGATTCAACTAAGTCAACTTAGGAAATCAAAAATAACAAACACAAATGAAAGGGATGAAGGATTAGTGAACTTCCTTTCTAAACATGCTTAGTCTTCTTAAGCATGTGCCTTCATCCTTGGTTGGGGTCAATCCTTCATCATCCTCCAAGCTACATTTGCATTTCATCTTTGTTGCATTTTCTTCTCATTTGGCTGGCCATGTGCCTATAAATAAAGCCATTAAACTATTGTAATGGTTACTCTTGAATTGCTAATAAATGCTAGTGTTGAGATCACTCCACACTTCTATTAATTTGAGAGCATACATGGCTATCCTTCCCGTTCATCTCCTCTCACCACCTTCCACACCATAGCACCAATTATACTCTTCATCTTCACCAAAAACCTCTATTGCCGAGAGCATTCTATGGATTTATCATCAATTTTGCTGCACTTCATCTTCTTCTTGCTGTCTTCCATGGATTTCCTTCCAATTCTCCTTCAAGGATGTCCATGGTTGGACTTGGCATGAAGAAGTATTGCACAAGCCTAAATGCCACGATGAATAAATTATGTAGACGAATGGATGAGTGATCATTTAAAAGACATGGTACATGATGTTGGTGAAGAAAATTTTGGAAGAGCTCATTTATATGATTCTCTTAAGTCCGATTCAGAGGAAGAGTTGTACCCAGGATAAGTTAACTTTACACAACTGTGGACAACTTTGAAATTATTTATTTTAAAAGCAAGAAATGGATGGACCGATAAAATGTTTCATAGAATTAATGGAGTTGCAAAAGGAGACGTGATGAGTCATTATTTTCCTTTATTCCAATGCCCTTTTGTACCCATCTTGATGCTTGTTTAGTGCTTAATTGTCTCTTCTTAGAGCATTTTCCTCAATTGGGTTTCAGTGGGCCATTATTCCGAATTTTGAGTAATTTGGCATTAATTGGTCTAATTTTTGTTACTAATTATTTTTAGGTATTTTGTGGAGCAAATTTTGGAGCTTGGACACTAATCTTAAGATAAAGAGAGAGTTTCTACATCATTGTCACGTCGGTGCCATGTCAATGAGCATGTCCACGTTACTAGGCCACCATTTTCAGCCTATAGTGGCATTTTTTGTAATTATGAGTTGTAGTATGACATTTTTGTAATTCTGAGTGGTAGAATGACATTTTTGTAATTCTGAGTGGCAGAATGACATTTTTGTAAATATGTGGGTATGTAGTGATGTGACCACGAAAATTTAGGTTTTCTTTGTGTGGCAGCTGCACTCCATTTTTACGTTTTAGGAGCTTTGTATGGTTACCCATTGATGCATGCATATTTTTGCCCTCATTTAATCTTTAATTTTGGGTATTTATTGAGCATGAGATACAAAAACATGTTATAAATAACTCTTTAGTTGCATAAATGTTCTTTGGATATTTTGAGGTGTGTTAGTGCAGTTGCAGCTAAGTTGAGCTCATGGAGGTGTGGAAATAAATTGCTTAAAGCTTCATGACAGCTTAAAGATAAATCCAAGAATTAGAAATTATCAAAAGCACAAAAATCCAAGCAAGCATTGCATGGAGACAGCAAGAAAAGCTTGAAACAGTGAAGAAGTTTGGCTAAACCAAGAAGAGAGCAACAAAAAAATTGGACCTTGCGGTTTTCTTTATCTTTGTGATAGAAGATAATTTAGGAGAAATATATCTTTAGATATTTTATTTAATATTTTTAAATAATTATCTTATTTAATTATATCATAAAATATTAAAAGATAATAACTACCAAATCTTTTTAAATATGACAAGATCTTCTTAAATCTTTTTAGATCCACAAAAACAAATATATCTTGTAGATATTGGATTATTTAGAAGATAATTTGAGGAGATTGCAAGGGGTTGATTTGGAAAATTAATACAAATATTAATTGATGATAATTTATCATATATCTTTAATTAATTTATTTATTTAATTATATTATATATTGATATTATCAACCAACTATATTTGTCAAATAGTCTATATCTCTCCAAATATTTTTAAATATTTAGTTTTATCTTTATTTTAAAAGATATTTGAGAGATTTTAGCAACCGAAAAGCCTAGTCCATGTCCTATATAAAGAGAACAATGGCGAAGTAGAAAGGACAAGCTCGGGACTTCAAAGTTTAGGAATCCTTAGAGGGGCCTAATTTCGTTTCCTTTCTCTCTCTATTCTTCTTCTATTTTTATTTTGCATTCCATGGAAGGCTAAACTTCTTGGGTTGATTCCATTGTAATTTCTTAATTGGATTCTAAGGTTACATCAATTAATTTGTTTGTTCTTTTGATTCTTGTTGAGATTTACTTTAATCTATGTCTTTTGGTTCTTAATTTAGTAAAAGTATTAATTTAGCACAATGTTAAATCTACATAACATAACGATCGTATGAGTCCAAGGGTTTTTAAATTTTAATTGAGAAGTTACTTGGATTAACTTTAGAAACTTTCATATGATTGAATGAAATTTTGCTAATAATTGAGAAGTTACTTTGGTTAAATTTACTAAGATTAATCTACAAAGTCCTTGCTTTTGATTGAGAAGTTACTTTGGTTAAAAGTAAGGACGCCAACAAATTAATTGAGAAGTTAAATCGATTAATTTGAAGTCTTAAACAAGAAATCAATAACAATAATCTTTAGGAAACCAATGATCAATCCTATTTTGAAAAAGTAGTGGAATCAACCTATTTTTCTTTACTATTGTTTCTATCTTATCTTATCTTTTTATCTTTATCTCTCATATTTTTATTATTTTATTTGACTAACTCTTTTGTATAGCTTTTATAAGAACTAACTTGTTAAAAATCAATTTTGTGTTCGTTGGGAGACGACTTAGGGTTACTTTACCCTTTCTATTTTCATGACTACTATCTTAGCAATACTGAAGTTGCTATAGTTTAGTAGTATTAATTTGAAGGGTTACTTTAACCTTTATATTTTCTTGACTACTATCTTAGCAATACTGAAGTTGCTATAGTTTAGTGGTATTAATTTGATCGCGTCAATGACAGTGTTATCAAATTTGGCGTCGTTGTCGGGGAACATTTTATTTTATTTTATTTCTTTTGATTTTATTTTTTGTTTATCACTAACATTTTTTTATCTTAATTTTTTTTCTAACATTTATCTTATTTTCTTTAGTTATTTTTTTAGTTACTTTATTTATTTATTTTTTTAAGCATAATTTTTGTTTGAGGATTTTTGTTGGGAAATTTGTGAAACTAGTTGGGAACGCTTTGGCTAAGGAAAGACAAGGTACTTAAGTTGTCCATTGAAAACACCTCTCTTTCCTGGAAGCTTACTCAACAAGCTTTCAACTTATTTCTTTTCAGAAAACCTCTTTCAAAAATGAAAAATAATTTTTCACATGAAAATAATCAACAATGTGATTTTCAAGTGAACTATAATTATTATCCACAACAACCACATGATCCATATGATTATTAGCAGCAAATTGTCACACCTAATTTTGCACCTCATTTAAGTAGGTTAACTATACGTCAACTAAATGATCTATATCCTAGATCATCTTTTTTGGAATATGAGCAATAATCCTACCATGAGCAACAACCATATTTTGTGTGTCCACTCTAGCCATTATATGTTCCATTTGGTTATCAACAGAACAACATGCACCATCACAACAAGTTGCAGCAATCAATGGACCATCCTATAAGGAAGTTGTGTTATTAATGGATGGATTGAGAGAGAAATTAGACACCATAGATGAAAGGTTGTGAGCTGATCAACGATGCAAAGATATTGAGCAAAAATGGTATGGAAATGATAAAGTATTGTATGACATGATGGAGGATGCAAGTATCAACAACTTTGTAGAATTACTTTGTACTGTTAATACCACCCTCCAATGCCATCCGAGATTTCTTAGAATTTAGAGCACTTCGTCAAGAAATAGAAGATATGCTTCTAAAGTTGGCCATTAGAGCTGAACAAATGTTAGAAGATTTAAGTCAGCTAATGAAAGACAAAGCTATGAAGGCCACCTTAGAAAAACTTATAAAGACAATAGTTGAGCAAAGGGATGAAATGATAATGTTAAGGAGCGTGAATCAAAGGATGGAACAATTGAGCATTGATGTGAATGAGTACACAATTCAAATGTTAGATCAACCAACACCAGAATCACATCACATTGATATATCTATTGATAGATATAATGATGCTCATAGTAATATGTCTACTATTTTGCTAAAGATGTTGCTGATGAAGAAATTGAAGATTATCACACATACATATCTACTGATGGATATGTTGATGATGCTCAATGTGAATATAAAGTTTTATCTATTGATGATGATATGAGTATAGATGATTGTTTTAAGGAGCAAAGTTATGAGAACAATACAATGGAGGAACCAAGTGTAGTTGAAGAGCCAACGATATTCGAAGATGCAGTTGAAGCATCAACTATTGCAACTGACTTGGTTAAAGATGAGCAGCAGATTCAACTACTTCAAGTGCAGATTTTTGCTCACAAGGTGAGATTATGAGGATTACTGATGATCCTATTAACCATTTGAATGCACTTGATGATGCTCAAATTGAGTTGAAGCCACACACTCCACACATCAAGTTTGTTGATGTGAATGATGCAAATAATTTTTCAGTGGTGATTTTTGTTGACTTGGCTGTAGAGAAAGAAGAAAGGTTGTTGCAAAAGGAAAAGAGGTTAGACTCATATTCTTTTGAAAATATTGTTGATAAAATAGTTAATTTGCATGCATGTTTTTTTTTTGTTTCTATTTATAGTTTTTAAAATATTAAAATTTTTTCAAAAATATGTGTTTTTGTTTTCTATAATAAAATTGTACAAGTTGACTTGTACTTTATAAAATTAAAAAAATAAATTTTGACATATGGCTAGATTGAGCTAAAAGTCACAAATTTTCATTTCCTCCCCAAAATAAGTCCATCAAGGACATTTTTTTTTGAAATAAGTGTAGGGGAGACAAACTGTAGGTAGGATTTTTCTTTTTTTGTTTTCAAATTTTTCTTTTTGTTTTCATTTAAAAAGAAAAAAAATTGTGATTTCTTTTTGAGAAAATTGTGAAAGTATTAACTTTTTACTAATTGAAACTTTTAAACAATATGTCTCATAAGAAATCCACAAAAATATTTCCCTGCTTTCAATAAAACATATTGACATTGAATTTTGGGATTTGATTCAGTAATTGGGATGATCATAATTCTGGAAAAATAAAAGTCATGTTGATATGAGTGGATTGTTTCTATGATTTGCTAATTGAGTTGATTTGAGAATTTCTTGATTAAATCTTTTGTGAAAGAATTTTGACCTTGTGATTCTTGAGCCTTAATGCAAAGGATGGACCGCCATGTGTCATTCCTATTTTTTCTTGAGTGACTTGATCATGTTTGTTTATACTTAGATATTTAGCTTGATTCTTTTGTTTTGCAACTGATAAAGAATTGTCTCGGATTTGGCGGTGAGATTCGTCTAGAACGAAAATGGGTATGAACCCTAGAACGAATGGGGAAAATGGAGGACGTCGATTTGGGGGTTTTCAGAATGGGAGGAATTCACGCCACTTGGAGGAGATTCCAAGATAAGTGAGGAAGATTCACCACTTTGAATCGGAGATTCAAAGATAAGGATCGGTGGTTCTGAGGAGAACCTTGAGACTTGAGAGAAAACTCACTGTTTCATAAAACTCAAATCTGAATACAAATGTGTCTCACAAGGGCTTATATACTATGGGCCCAAACACCAAAAGGCCCAACAAAACTAAAGGTCTCGTAAAGCCCAAACAAAAACATTACAAAAAAAAAATTATAAGAGTTCCTATTCTAAGATTTGAAGCTAATCCGAGATCTCTTTGAAGGTCTTGGGCATGATCCCATCAACTGCTCTGAAATCCATGTGACGATCCCGAATCATGCCTCCATCATCGCCTCCGGGTTGGAGAAAATTCGACCTCAAATTTTGGTGCTTTACGACTCTTATTATCAAGGTGCTTGGAGATTGTCCTTCAGAATCAAAGATAAACCTGCAGAAAACATCAAAGAGTTTCAACACAACTATACTATCCACAACGAAACAAAAAGGAAAACAACCCCTAGTAATCAAAATAGAAAAAGAGTGTCCCTGAAATCCCTTAGGATTTTCATGATAGGACAAACACACAAGCATATGATTAAAGTCAGGTTCATGTTTTGCTCATGTTGTGGGTACATTTTCTATCATCTTTTCTTCACCCCATTGCTTATGCCATTGCTCCTTAATGTGTAAGTCTTCCCTAGGCATTAAGACAAAAAGAGATGGGTGAGTAAGTGTTCCGAATGAAAATGAAAAATCATGATGTGAATGGGAACAACAATTAGAACATTACAATCCCACTTTAAGGATTTCTTTCTCTTGTCGCTTGTTCTTCTTTTTCTCTCTTAGCTCGTTCTCTTTTTATTCTCTCTCTTGTCTTGCCTTTTCCCACATTTCCTTTAGTGTTCTTTCCGCCTTTTCACGTTCCCTTTTTGCTTGTTGCGCTTGTTTGACTTCGAGCTTTTTTCTAACACTCCTCTTCACCTCTTTCAAGTATACAATGTAATCTTAGAGTTCTTGAAGAGTCATGTACTTTGCATTCCAATTAGGACATTGATAATTTTCGTGTCCATATCCTTCATACTTGGTGCACCTAATAGCACTTGTTTTATTGCTTGGCAATGATCCTCTATAATGTTTGTGCTCCTTTCTATGTTCCACAAGTTTGCTATTCAGCTTGATGATTCTGGACACAATGAAATTGATATCCTCTATCAAGGTCGAACGTGTATGGAACATTGTGGAGTGCTCAAAATTGCTAATTCCTGCAATGAAGGAGAGGAAACCAAAACTGACATAAAACATAGTAAGTGATTAGCAAAAGTAATGTAGATAAAATTATCAAATGGACCTCACCACTCTTTACGTGTTTACACTCAATTCCACTCATGTTTCACTCTCAAAGTGTATTCACTCACGCTCAAGTTCCTGTTCAGTTCTTCAAAGAACCTCCAATCAACCCATCAAGAATTCAACATCAAAGTGAAAGATGTAACGAATCTAAGCTCAACTCAGGAGGCCAAGGAAAGGAAAACTCTAAGACAAAGCCAGTGAAATTTAAAGACAAACTAAAAAGCACCAAAAGCAAGAAAGGGTTAAACCAAAGAGAGTGAATATGTGACAAATAAATTGTGTTTCTGCTGCACCAGACATTGAAGGTTGAAATAGAATGTTGCAGCTTCTAACTCTCACCAAACACTCAACTATCACCATGAAATGCAACACGTAAAAATAGATTTGGTTGCTCCAAAAATGGACCAGTTGTTGCCAAAATGCTTAAATCAAATATGGCTTGGTTTGTTGTTTCAAGAATTGGACCAAAACAGATCTAGAATTATGGTTGCACATTCACTTTGCACTGCTTTACTGCTCCAAAGGGACAAACTAATTGTTGCCACAAAATTGCCACCGAGAATACTAAAGAGACCTTGTGGTAAGGACATGTACTTGGCTATTGCCACTGCACCAAATCAAATTCCACTTCCCAATTTGCACACTATTTGGATCCAATATGCCCTGCATCAACAATAGCCGAATCAAATTTAACGTGAATGTGGAAGGGCACCCTTCCAATTTATAAAATCATAGCACCACTTGGCATCTCTACTCTGCCACAAAGTATTTGACGGATCAAGGAATAACACCTCCAGCTTAATAAAGAAGCACACCACAAGTTTGGTTAGATTGGCCAGCCTTTTTTTTTTATTATTGCACCAATTCACTTTTCCAAACTCCACCCTTCAAGAACAACACCTCAAGCTCCTTCTAGCGTTGCACCAGTGGATTGGATGATGAGGCAATTTTTCCTGCATTACGATTTCTAATTCCACCGCTTGAAGCAACACCTAGTGCACAACTTTGCAAGTTGAACACGCACCTTCGAGACAAGCGGTTTTGCTTAACACCTCTTGCAATCTGCTGCACTGATTGGACCAAAAGCATATATGGCTGGCACCGAATAAAGTTCAAGCTATTTATTTGGCACTTGCTTTTAGCATCCAACCTTGGAAATTCAAACAACTCATATGGCAGATTCGAACAGGCATCTACTGCACCAAAAACTTGCCAAATTGCATCGTTTCAACAACACTAATATTGCACACCGCAAGCTTCTTGCATTTAGTCCAACTGCTACACAATTTTTACTGCACTAACTTGCAATTGATGCTGTCAAACATGTCTCTACTGCACAAAATAACTAAGGCAGGCTTGAACCAATTCAACTGGCACACTAAACTAAATTACAGCGCTTCACCAACTTCAATTCTATGCTATGCTTCAAGTTGGCTATTATAGCCTACCAATCCAGCTAGCTTCAAAACAACTCTACACCAAATGAGGCTGTCAAATGGTAAGAATTTAACGAAGGGTCCAGGCTTCACGCTACTCTGCTGCCTCAACATGTCTCTCCAACTTCACGCTACTTTGCTGCCTCAACAAACTGGCTACTGCGATTGCACCAAATCAAACATCACACCACTTAGTTGTAGTCACTCAAACTCCAAGCTGCCAGAACCCCAAATATTCTACACCAATGAAAGCAGCATCCATTTCCCAATCTGCACCACTTGGAACACTCTAAATTGTGCACTAAAGAAGTCCAAGCTACTTCACCAAAACTGCCACCGAATGGATCAAACTGCTTTTTGCTTTATTGAATTGCCACCGCTTGCAACACGAGACTTGCAATGGTTGGCATTATTGTGGTCAAAATTTTCCTCTATTAGAGAATTAGGAGTGGGTTAAGCAAGCTTTTGTCAAAATAATGAAAATCGAATATGGCTGCCATCAATTCAAAAAATTTACTGCATTGAATGGTTGCGGTAGTGTGGCATTTCCACCAAAAATTAGGTGCTTCTACGACGTGTCAGTCTAGCTCCAACACGTTCCACTTGAAAACTCAACTACTTCTACCATGTCCAAGATTCAAAGTTGGCCTACTATATTGAACCCGCAAAGCACTAGCCAATTTGAGTTTGTTGCCACCGATGAAAGAAAGCTGATGAACAAACACTACTGCATCGCTTGAAACAACTCCTATTGCAGCTTTTCCATTTAAACAAACTAACCTTTAAGAAAAGCTAGTTGCTTAACACATTTCACTACAAATAGCCATCTCAATCAACAGATTTGATACAAGAAGCTTAGCACATCTTCTCCACTTGGCCAACCTCTTGAGCTAACACCTCGACCTTGGCCAATCTCCACAACACTTCCTACAACCCACCTTAAATTCACAATTTATCTTCACTGAATCAATTTCACAAACACTTGGTATGCATCGAATTCTACTAACTAATTTGTCTCCAATCGCCATAGATTCAGACAAAACACCTTAAGCCTGAAGTGGTCAATTCTATTCGCACCTCAATCACCTTCCTCAAACTACACTTTCACAGTTATAATTTTCCGTTGGGGAAATTTCTTAATCAATTGGTATGCAACTACTCCAAAGGTAATTTTGTAGTGGCACCGAAAAATGATTAGCATCCAAATGAATCTAGACAGCAACAACCATGTACGCTAACAGAAACAACACAACCCACCACCAATTGAACAACTCAAATGCAGCCTCGAGTGCTAAAAGTCGTCAACATAATCACCGTGAGTAGAAGAAAAGACCAAGCAAGTTGGACGAAAACACCGAAGGTAAATTCAAGCACCTGGGTGCTTTAGTGAATGAGAAAGAGCGCATACGTTGAATGCAATATAACACCAGAACCCAACCCACGAAACAAATAGAAGAACGAAAAATCTGAGACCAATCTCAAAAGAATAATTAACTGAGCTCTGATTACCAAATGATGAAGGATTGTCTCAGATTTGGCGGTGAGATTCGTCTAGAACGAAAATGGGTATGAACCCTAGAACAAATGGGGGAAAATGGAGGACGTCGATTTGGGGGTTTTCGGAACGAGAGGAATTCATGCCACTTGGAGGAGATTCCAAGATAAGTGAGGAAGATCCGCCACTTTGAATCAGAGATTCAAAGCTAAGGATCGGTGGTTCTGAGGAGAACCTTGAGACTTGAGAGAAAACTCACTGTTTCATAAAACTCAAATCTGAATACAAATGTGTCTCACAAGGGCTTATATACTATGGGCCAAAACACCAAAAGGCCCAACAAAACTAAAGGTCTCGTAAAGCCCAAACAAAAACATTACAAAAAAATTATAAGAGTTCCTATTCTACGATCTGAAGCTAATCCGAGATCTCTTTGAAGGTCTTGGGCATGATCCCATCAACTGCTCTGAAATCCATGTGACAATCCCGAACCACGCCTCCATCAGCAACTTTGGTGAATATGCATGATTTTATATGACCGAGGCATTTCTTATTTTTAGCTACTTAGCCAAATAAGCCCACGTTGATATTAATCCATTGGTAGCCCCTTTGAGCTTTAAACCTCTTTTTTCTTGTTTTAAGCCCGTTGTAAACCCTTAAAAAGAAAAAGACCATGTTTTTCCTTATCTTAGGAAGAAAGAAAGGAGCTAGTGGATTATGATAGGATTGGTTGAGGAATAAAGTGTGTGGGTGAGTACCTCACCCACAAGTTAATAAAAATGGCAAAAGAAAATATTGTTGATGAAAAAGTGTTGAAATGAAAAAAATAATTGCTTTCTAAAAAAAGAGAGAGCAACAAAGCAATAAACGAAAAATAGTTGTTTTTGAAATTTTGCTCCATTATTCTTCCAACATTACTATTTCAAAAACCCAAAAATTCTAAATTTTTCCTACCTTTGCCTTGGCCCCATCATAACCAGTGAAAAGTCCTCATGATCTTTGAATGCATGTTTTCTGAAAGTTTGTGAATTTCAGAGTCTTGTTAAGTATTATGAGTGTTTAGTTGCATGAGTATTTTGAGTGAAAACACAAGCCAATACACTAGAGAGAATTTTAGGGAGAAAATACACATTTAACTTGAGTGCTTTCTTTCATAATTGATTGTCTTATGAATTCAAAAGATTAACTCATGTGTGAAAAATAGAATCTTTCCATTTGTTTATGCATGGTAACTTGATTTCTAGAATATTGATTTGTCTCAAGTAAGGTTCATTCCTTTGATCCATTGTTGATGTGAAATAAAATACCTTAGAACAAGTTTTCAAATTGCTCAATTTTGCCCAGGAGTGCAAAAGGATAAAGGTATGGTTACCCGTGGAGAGAATGAATTGAAACCTTTAGGTTACCGTTTCGTATGGTAGAGTCTATCTTACTCTTCATTCAGATTCTATTTTTGTGGTTAATGGATGAAGCATTCTGTTTAAAATTAGGGCTTTTATCATGCTTAATGATGCCATTACAAATGAATGAATGTGTGCTTTACTTAATTGCGTATTGAATTTCGGTTCTAATCTTCGCTTAGTTGATTGCTTCAGGAATTCAATAGAGTAATGATAGCTAGTTAATTTTGTGACCTATGATTGGTATATTTTCATTTGTATCAAGGAATCAACGATGTTTTCATTACTATTTTATCAGGTTTGCAACTACGTTTTAATCGTGTGTTGAACTGTGTAAGACTCGTGAAAATTAATTAATTAAATAATTAATTAATTAATAAATGCGGGTAGAAAGCGCCTTTATGGCATTAATTATTGTTTAATATGATGTGGAAAAGTGCTAGCTCAAATGGTTGAGAGTACTTTGATTGTGTGAGAGGACTTGGGTTCGAGTCCTATATATGCCAATTATGTGTTGTTGTTTTATTATTGATTTCTAATAATATGTATGAGTATGGAATTGGTATTGTAAGCTTATCATGATTGGAGTGTATCACTAACATGACTTGGTTGAATTGGTTATGCACTTGAATGATGACTAAGTGGTCATGGGTTCAAACTTGGTTGGGAATGAAATTGGAACTTTATTTTTTAAAAGTGTAGTTTTGGAGGGAATATGAGAGGGCAAAAGAAAACCTAGAAGGGGAAGCCCAGACGGGCTGGAAAACATCCTATAATGACCCCTAAAGGAGAATTAAACACACTCAAAAGCCCAATTTCGTTTTAGTTTTAAAACCCATCTTAAAGACACCTATAAAAGCCAACTTTTAGGTAAAGGGAAGGGTTTTGGAAGTGTGGTGAACTGGTATAGAGAGGAGCACAAGATTGAGAGTGTGAGTTGAGTTTTAGGTGTGCAAGGGCTGAAGCAAGAAGGCAATTGTGAATCAAGGGTCTTGTCTTTCTCAACTTTGATCACTAATTCCAAGTTAGGGGAGTTGTCCTTTGTGCTTGAAAATTTCAGGATATGTATGATGGTTCTGTGTGTTTGCCTTCTCAATTGTAATCGAAGTGTGGTGAATTCATGTATGTGTGATCAAAGTAATCATTTGGCTGGGTGGTTTTACATAGCAAAACCCTTTTATGCATTATATGTTTTGGGAATGAGGGTTTTTGGTATGGAATGGTTATGGAAGCCTAAATCTTGTGTTTTACTAGCTTACTTGGATATAATGCATGATTCTGATGTTTGTTTGCCATTACATTGTCTTGGTAATGATTGAGTGGAGGTTTGGTATTGGTTTGGTGAATTGTGTGCATGAACAGACTCGAAACCCTGCAAGTCTTGCCCAAGCGGGTCCACCTCACCTAAGCGAGAGTTGCAGAGTCTCACATTGGGTTCTGGTTCGTGGTTCTCGCCTAAGCGACCAGGAAAAGGGTTGAGCGACATGGTCTCTCGCTCAGGCGAGAGGCACTCGCCTAAGTGAGATTGTGAGGAAACCTGGGGGTTTTGAGCGTGATATCTCGCCCAGGCGAGAGGTTTTGAGTTCTGAGCGATGGACACTCTCGCCTAGGCGAGAGTGGCTCGCCTAAGCGAGTTCTCGAAGTGCATTGGTGATTTTTTTGTCGAATACTCGTCTAGGCGAGGTATGTGTGTTGTTTTGAGCGAAGGTGTGACTCGCCCAGGCGAGAGGATCTCGCCTAAGCGAGATAACGTGATGATGCCACTGCTTTAAACTCGCTCAAGCGAGGTGAACTAGCCTAAGCGAGGCTGAGGGCTTAGATTGGGCGAGAGTCTCTGGCTTAAGCAAGTTTATGCGAATTTCCATGTTTGTGTGTGCTTGTGTGTGTGTGATTTGGCTACTTTTTCCTAAGTATAGGAAGTATATGCATGTGGTGTGATGTTGGGCTTGAAGGACTAAGTCCAATAGGGGTATGGGATGTGCTTGATGGTTGGACACATGATGGGCATGGAACTGGTTGAGTTCCCGTCGGCTACTAATGGGTGAGGAGTCCTTGTATGGTGATTACATGTGTCGGTTGCACGATGGGCAAGGAACTATTTTGTTCCCGTCGGCTACTATTGGGCGAGGAGTCCATAGTATGGTGATTGCGTGCGTGCCAGGGTCCAAGTTACGAGGCTTGGATGATTTACTACAGACGAAGAGTTTGTAGGGCAGGACTATGAGCGGGATAAACTCATAGGGTTGGACCACGAATGAGTTAGTTTCATGGGAGCATAGTGAAGTCCCAATACCTAGTTCATGTATATGACTCATGAAGGACTATGAGATCATGGATGGGTAATTTGAAAACAATGAGGTATTTAATTATGCTATTTTGGGATGGGTAACATATTTATTTCATGTGTGTTTTTATCTATTGTGCATAGCTCACCCTTTCTGTGTGTGTATGGCGATGATCGGATAACTCGTTATCCGGGAGTAGATAATGTGACAGGTGGGCCACGAGATGCATAGAGACGGAGAGCAGGGGCTACTTGGGCTTTTGAAAGCATTTTTAATTTTGGATTTTGATGTAACTTTAATTATGCTGGACTTTATTGACTTTTGTATAGAACGATAGTGAACTATGTTACGGTTACTATTTTTGTTTTAAATTTCCCGAGTTTCTGGGAAATGGTATTATATTAAATGAGGCATTTTTTTTATTTCTTATTTTAATTATTAAATATTAGTAATATTCCTTAGGGATGTTACAAACTGCATCTGAAAAGCTCTTTGAATGAAAGGTTTGGTCACTTAGAGACGACCTTGATTGAACTACTGAATATTAAATTTACATGTTTTATTTGGTCGGGTATCACCTCGATCAAGATGCTTCTAGAAATTAACACATTACCTATTTGTAATTACGAGACGAAGAAAATTCTCCATTCAATGAGTTTGGAATACCAAAAGATACATGCATGTCCCAATGATTGTGTATTGTATAAAGATGAGTTTGCTTCATTGAAGGTGTGTCCAACATGTGTTTTATCACAGTTTAAAAAGAAAATTGATGAAAATAGTGGTGATGAAGACAAAGATGGTCCACCTCTAAATGTGGTGTGGTGTGTGCCTATAATACCTTGGTTGAAACGATTGTTTGCCATTAAAAAAGATGTGAAGAATCTAAATGGCACGTTGATGGAAGAAAGTGTGATAATCTTCTTGGACAGCAAGTTGATTCTCCACAATGGAAGAAGATTATGTAACATTTCCAAAATTCGGTGCAAGCCAAAAAACATAAGAATTGGACTTGCTACAGATGGTATGAAATTCTATGAGAACATAAGTAGCAAACTAATGATCATCCTTCAAAGACAATGCATAGTTGTATACTTTTGTTCCCTACATAGGAAGATGAAACATGATTTGATATCCATGTTACAAACGTAAGTGTTACTTTTTTTCATATCATCTACTTAGTTATAATAATACCAACCTATATTTCCAATGTTTCCAATTTAATTAGAGTTGTGGGCAAGCCCATATCACAACAAATTCAAGTATTATATCCAAAGGTTGGAACTCATTCATCTTAAAGTTATTAATTTTCATGGGTCAATTTATGACCTTGATATGTGATTATTTTCTTTGTCATGTTTAGAGTAACAAGTAAAAATATTCATGAGAATGTGGATATTGTAACGTCCTAGCCGAAAATTACTTATTAAAATAAATAAGAAATAAAATTTATAAAACATCACATTTATTCTCGCAATTTCCCAAAAACGCGGGAAAATTAAATCTTCAAATGTCACATAAATAGTAATTAAAACAACAATATTCAGTTATTACAAAACCAATTCCTCTAAAGTAAAAAGTTACAAAAGAAAAATCCATAATGAAATGTAAGAAAACAGTCCCATAGTGATCCTCACTTCATCTCTATGCATCTACATGCTTACCTGCATCAACATCTGCTCCCATGTAACGAGTTACATGATTATCGTCAAACACACACAAATAGGGTGAGCTCATTTAAATAAATCCAACACATATCATAAAAAAATATAAAATTACATCATTTCCATATCATAACTCGGGTTAGTATAATCTTTCCCTTTTTACTTAGCTCTCCATTTCCAATACTTGCATTAGACGTTTATCAGTTCTATACCCTTTAGGTGAGATCAATGATCGATCTTTGCTGCATGAGTGTTAACTCGCCCCTCCGACTACAGGCCACCACCTGATAGTCCACACGTGGGAATAACTTTGTCACAGCATCTCACCGTGACACCAAGTGGAGTTCCCCAAAACAAACATAAGTTTATAGTTGTTCCCAAACTACCAAAGCTATATCAGAATGCACTAAAGAGGGAAATCACCCGAAACCTCGTCGTACGAGCCACAACTCGCACACTCCACTAGACTACCTAAACCACCAGGCTACAACCTAGAGTGGTCACGTGTTACCCCAATACAAGATACACTCATAATTAGGCCCTCAGCCAAAGCCTCGCATCATGAACATCACCTAAAGTTGTGTAGAAAACCCTTCCTCGTGCATTATCACTGGACCAAAACCGCCTTACGCACATCTCACGCCGCTAGGCGGAATCTGGTTCCAGACCGCCTGGCGGGCATCTCACACCGCCAGGCGCCAAGCGCCATACAAAAGCCATGTCGCTCCGTCACCACCTGGCGGGACACCCCCTGCCGCCAGGCGCCCTACACGTCCAGTGGCCACTGCGACTATTTTAGGTACCTATCGCCTAGTGGCTCGCCTCGCGCCGCTAGGCACCACACCAGTAGCGCAATGCTACTGGTTTTTGGCATTTCCCTCGGGTCTTAAGAGACCCCAAACATACAATGCATCATTCTCATATCAATCATAGTATTTAAGACATAATACTATCACCAAAACTCAATATCTACAAATAACTCATGTCCAAATCACAAATACACACCTAAACCATACCAATTAGATTATTATCATGCATACACATACTCTACATCATTTGCTACCTTAAACCTGCCACATACACTCAATATACACCAAGTCTTATAATGTTGCAGTCTAATATTCATATAACTTATGCCACCACAATTTGGACAGTATTGCACATGAACTTCATTCAATCATAATTGAGACAGAATTACACTACCAAATATTCACAGTTTCACAATTTCAAACCCACCTTTTCACAACTATGATATTTTCTATTACTCCCTGATCATATTATCCATTAACATTTCTCAATCATTTAACCAACCATACATGGTACACATAATTACATTTTCCTAATAGCTTCAGTTCATAACAACATGCAATTGTATTTAGCTCAACACATATATCTCAATCATTACCTTACCTTATCATACATTTTCATTTCATATCCATATTCGAAGTTCCTTACACCCACTACTCTATTAATCCCCATCATACTCACAAGTTATCCCACTCAATACACCAATTACACATAATCGCAACAAAACTCAACATGATCAGCCAACTGAGGTGTCTCCTGGCGACAACCCAAGTGCCGCCAGGCGGTGCTTGATAATTGGAGTTTTGCCCAGATTTATTTCGAGTCAACTCTTATTCCAAGGCACCCCAATCACAACACCCATTTTCCATGATGACAACTTTCACACACTCGCATATGACAAAAAAATATATACTCTTCTTATAATAGCACCAATTTCATGGAACATACACAAAATTCATGCTTAATCACTTCCAAGTCCCACATGAACCCTAAATCCCCAAAACTACACGCAATTCATATCATAATCATAATAATGTAATTATAGATATCCAGACACTTCAAAATTCCCTCAAGTATACAACCAGGGATCATCCAGACAACATAAATCAACACAAAATAGCAAACGACAACGAACTGGAGAACTTAGTCTGCGTCGCCTGGCGGATGGCATATAACCGCCAGGCGGTTGGTCAGGGAAGCATCAATTCCTGGTTGGAAGACTTGTCATACTTATCGACTATTAACATCTTCCAGTTGTCAAGCAAAGCAGTTTCTATGATCTCAGTAATGAACGGGATCATTCCTGACGTATTATTGGTGATACTAGCAGATGGGTTATGATCCTTGCAAGCCCCAAAGCTGCTCTCTTGAACTGTTCAATCTTGTTGTTTGGTTGATCAATGCTAAGTCAGAGTAGAATATTAGTTCCTTCATTCCCATCTTTTGATTCATAAGTGCATTTTCAGTGCGCAAAGTCTTCAAATCATCCTCATGTTTCTTTCTCATTGTTTCCATTTCCTTTCTCATCTCTCACATCATAGCCATGGGATGTGCATGTTGCTTGCTAACTTCATCCATTACCATGTTGCTCGTCATGTTCCTTCTAGTTACCACGAGAGTAAAAGAAAGGCTTGCTCAACTCCACGGTGGGCACCCGAAATATTTCTACAGGACCGGTCAAACACTCTTAACTCTTCAAATCCCACCAACCTTTTGTTTATTTAGTTCTTTAGGCTTTCGAGCATTCAAGTCGCTCAAGGTGTTCTTGCAGAAGACACCCCAATGCTTAAGATAGTATGGGTTTGAATACATAAGGTATTAAATGTTATCATCAATGTTAACTACCTTACCTAGACCCCATATTTATATTGCTTGTAATGGATTTTTATCTACAACCAACCTAATTACGACTCAATCGTGCCTCAATACAATTGTCTAACTTATTTGCTTTAAACTGCTTTTGGATTGATTAATTGTGCTATATGTCCATCGATCGATCGTCTTTAACGTAAACAATCGATATGACCGAGCGACTTATAAGCTGGTACGACCGATAAGTCTGGACTATACATATTCCAAATCAAATTATAATAGCTCAAAATTTCTCAAATGTAGTTGATAGAATATGTTTAAATAAGTTTAAAAATACTAAAGAAAATCTCAAAAGAATTTAGAAAATATGATTTGAGAAAGATAGCGAATTTAAAAATGAACAAATGAATAGTTAAAAGTTTAATTTATATTTATAAACACAAACTAAAATATATTTTTACATATTTTTACGGAGCAATTCCAGTGAGAATCCAGGAAATTAGAAAACAGGGCGCCATATATTGTAATGGACAGAAACTAATGAAACCTTGAACTATTGATACTTATATGTGGAAATATAAGAAAAAGTTAGGTAAAAGTAGGAATCAATCAGGCATATGTCTCAACTTCTAACTAACATAAAAAAGAGGAGAAATGACCAATTTTTCTATCCGTCTTTGGTTTTCAGTTTTCTCATGCAGGGTTTGCATTGCGCACCTTCACACAAAGCCACATGCTAACTGTAGTTTAATTTCTCCATAATTATGCTTTTAATAAAAAACTTGATAAATAATTTTAATAAAATAACTTTCTGCTTTCTTTTTATATATTAATGAATCTGAAAAGTTAAAATTTTACTTGAAAAAATTGAACACATTTTTAGCATTGAGATGAAGGAATTTTTGGTAACTAGTTTGGTTTTGGATTGAGTGGAAGGTGGTTGTGACAGCGAAAGCCGAACGGTTACATAATGAAGACCAGGGCACGAAGGTAAAGGAGAATGGTTCACGTGGCGCCGATGCGATCATGACCGTTGGATTCATAAAGGGTAGCATGCTAGATGGTGACATCCGCATGGGCCAATATTAATGGAGATGCCAATGCCATGACATGATGGTGATTTATCAATTGCATTGTATACATGGAACATTTATGCGCCTCTCTTATCTAACTTTTTTTCTTTAGTTTGTTTAAAAAAAATAGTTTAATACTTTACGTGTTACAGCAAACCATTTTATATAACAATCAAATAATATTTTAGTACGTAATGATTATTTATTTATTATTGGTGAAAATATATAGATGTTTCTAATCTATTTAAACTCAATTTACCCTTTGAATGATAAAGTATTACTGAATAATGAGTTTAATATTTTCAAATCTAACATGGTAATTTTATTAGGATTAAATTAACTTTCGGTGAATTTTGAAATTAGTCCATTTTGAAACTTTGAGTCAATTTAGTTCTTCATCTTTCGAAATACATGGATTTAGTCTTTTTAATCAATTTTTTTAAGTTTATTTGACATTTAAAAACATTTCATATTAGTATTTGACTTAACATTAAAGCAAAAATGTGTCAATCAGTATAAATAACTCAAATATAAGCCTGAAATGCGTATGTAACATCAAATAAACTTAACAAAATTTGATTAAAATGACTAAATCCACGTATTTCAAGATATGAAGGACTAAAGTAGTTCAAAGTTTCAAAATAGACTAATTCCAAAATTAACTTAAAGTTAAGGGACCAAAAACATATTTAGTCACGTGACATTGGCTGAGCCCCTTCTTTTATTTATATGTATGCAATTGATATATGAAAAAACAAATAAGGAAGAACAAAAATCCAAGAAAAAAAAAAGATATTTATTTTTTATTTTTTTAGTATATAATATATATAATGTCACACTCGTCGTATTTTCTTCAATCTTTGAATGGAATTTGAGGTGCCAAGCTACTATAATTTATAATTTGAAAAAAATAAATGTAAGAAATTGGAATTAATTATAAGATTAAAAGTACATATAATAAAATTAAAAGCAAAAGTGAACTACTAATATTTTATCTTTTATAAAACAATGATTTTAATTTTGTCGATATATGGCATTTGTAAGGTTTTGTCCATACTGAAAAGTTGTTAATAATTGGATGATCAGGGTTTTTTGCACCTTTCCCTTTTGGCATGGAAAGTTATAATATATGATTGAACATTCAGTCTCTCTTCCAAACAAAAGAGCATGGTCCACGGCATATGCATGTTGCTTCCACTATTCAACTTTTTAACCTAAGATTGTTATTTTTGGATGGATTTATTGTTGAGATAGATTACGAGGTGAGATATTGCCACCACTATTCAGTTTCTTCTTTTAATATTTTTAAAATATACATTTGCTCTCTTTCTTTATATATATATATATATATATATATATATATATATATATATATATATATATTGTACCGTACCTAGCCAAACTCGATCAAATAAGTAAACAATGTGCATATCGAAACCGCCAAGTATCCAGCCTAGGCCGAGTTAGCCTAACTTGTACCGGTTTTAACCTAAACTAAATGTCTAAGAGGACAACCTGCACCTCATATCACCAACATAAGCCATCAAGGCAAGTAGTCGGTCTAAACCGACTACTCGAGCATATCTGGTAAGGTTACAGCCTAAGCCGACCACTTCAATACACTCGGTATGATGAAACCCCCGCATTCAATAAATCTTAAGGGCCTGGGTTTGGGCCCTGGCCCACTCGCAAGCCCCACCTAGAGCCCAAGTCAAGGCCCAACCCATGAAATGGTCAAACGTCATTAGTGCTCTATAAATACGCGTGGACCCATCATTTAAAGGTACGCATTCATTAATCACCTGATTTGACTCTCTGAGAGCTTTGACTTACTTGAGCTTCGGAGACTCTTCTACAGGTAACCCCTCTTGGGTTCAAGCTGACATATATCGACTGGGAAGAGGCTGGGAAGAGGCCAACTAGGGAGATAGCGGACTACGTAGTAAGGTGACGCTTGTGCCTAACCTATCTTAATTGTTCTCTGCATGAACATATATATATATATATATATATATATATATATATATATATCTATATATATATATATATATATATATATATATATATATATATATATATATATATATATATATCAATTTAGTGTCAATTTAGTTTTAATATTTTTGTTTTGTTTAATTAAGTTTTAATTTTCATCAATTTTGTTCAATGTACTCTTCTTTTGCTAGCATTGTTTAGATAATTAATGGAAATAAACTGTAACTGACACGTGTCAATTCATGATTTTTTTAATTTTTAAAATTATTTAAAAATTGCCCACATGTCAACCCAACAGCATGTCACATTTTAGAGTTAATGTTTTATATTCAACTTGATTCCTATATTTATTATTTTTGTTCAATTTAGTCCTAATATATATTTTTTTAAATGGAGTAGTTTTGTCCGAGACTAAATTTAATTGTTATATAAATGTTATAATGATTCTTTTATTAAAATTCACATTTTTATTAAATAATTTTTCTTTAAGGTTACAATTAGTCTAAAATTAGGACGAAAATTTTAAGTATGAGGACTAATATCAATGATAAAAAAAAAATTGTTTTAATTTTAAACTAATTGTAACGCTAAACCAAAAATATTTAATAAAAATGTGAGTTTTAATAAAAATCATTATAACCTTTATATAAAAGTTAAATTTGGTGTCAATTTGGAGAGGGACTAACCCGTATAAAAAATGAAAAATATTTTTTTATTATTTTTAAATATGTAGATTTTTCTTAATTAGCTTTCTTTTTGTCACTTTTAATGCTAATTTTTCTCCTATCATATCAAAAAGGATAGGTAATTCCTTAGCCTGAATGCAAAACTTTTCAAATTCAATTCAAGTTATTTGTTATTTAAATTCAAGTTAGAGGTTTCTAAAATTTAGGTGGGTTGGTGGGTCAGCTCACTTAACACGACTCAAACCTCAACAACTCGTGGGTTAAGCGAGTTGAACCCGTATTGATCATAAACAGTAAAAATTTTATTTTTCCGCCCGACTCAGTTGAAACCCGTGCTAAGTCGGGTTGGTTCACGGGTTCCGGCTCACTTTGGCATGTCTATTGACACATGGACATTTTCCCAAAAACTAAAAAGAAATAAAAAAGTCAAAACAATTAATTTTTTTTAAAAAAATTAAAAAGAATTAAAAACACAACAAAGTGACACGTGATAGTCACTGTTCATTACCATTCATTATTTAAACGACGTTAGCAAAAAAGGACCAAATTGAACAAAATTGACCAAAATTGCTACTTCATTAAACACAAAAAAATATTAGGACTAAATTGACACAACTGAATGATAATAGGGACCAAATGTGTATTTTAACCTAATTATTTTCTACACGTGAGTCATTATCATACCATGTATTAGTTAGTGGTAGTGCCATGTAGTACTGATAGTGTTACGTCTTAGTATCGTCCCTATTCAAGGTGAGAGCAAATTAGTAATTAAGCTTAATTACAACTTTTATATATATATATATATATATATATATATATATATATATATATATATATATATATATATATATATAAAAGAATCCTTTACTTACATTTGAAAAATCTTCCATTGAAAAATAGGAGTGGCAACAATCAAGGTACGAACAACAGTCATATTTGCCACATGTGCAAATGTTTCCTTATAATCCATGTCATACTCTTGGGTATATCCTTCAGCATAAGTATAGCTTTATACCTTTCAAGTGAGTTGTAAGGCCCTTTTTTCTTTCCGCCTTATAAGTTTAGGGCTCGGCCTTTTTAGTGGGCTTAAGATCAACCCACTTAGGGACTTCAGAACCCTAAGTGTCCTTTCATTTCCCATTCTGCTCTCACTTTGCCAACATCTCACTCATCAAACACTCTCTCCTCTCTTTACAGAATCTTTGCTAGGGTTTGGCTGCTATTCCTCGTTGAGCTAGAGAAAACTCCATTCTACTCCATGTAAGTTGGTTCTCGACTCATGCTTTCTATTCTTTCGCTTGTCTTTTGTGGTTCCAGCTAGGGTTCATCGTAGTAACCTAGTCTCTATTTTGGTGTTCGTGTTTTCAGCTCACAAAGCTATTTCCGGAGCTATGGTGCTCATTGTTGGGTGTTTGCTATTGTTCACTAACCTCTGTCCAGTAAGGGAAGCTAGAGTTTGTTTGTATTTTCTGAATGTTTGTGTATTCTAGCTTTGCTTCGTGTTTATATATGGCTTATGTTCTACTGTGGTTATGTGAAATACCTCGATGTGATGTTAAGATTGTATGTATGGTTGATGCAAGTGCGAACAATGGCGATAACTGATATTCTTGCCCAAGCGAGCTTGTCTCGCCTAGGCGAGAATAGCAGAAGTTGGCCCAAGTTCCTACTTGAGCTCTCGCTCAGGCGGAAAGCTTTCGTTTTGAGCGATGAAATATCTCGCTCAATCGAGAGGGTCTCACCTAAGAGAGAACTCATGGGAGCCTATTGTGGTTCGCTTGGTTGTGGCCCAGGCGAGAGACCTCACCTTTGGGCGAAGAGTAGTCTTGCTCAAGCGAGGAGGTCTCGCCCAAGCGAGAACTCGCGAACCCTACTGTGCTTTCTGTTGGCAGTCTCGCCTAAGCGAGGACTTGTAGCTTGAATGAAAGACCTCTTTCGCCTAAGCGAGGGTCCATAGCTTAAGCGATATTGGAGTGGGAATGTGTGTTCTTTTTCATGTATTTTTTTGGTTGTTGGTTGTATGATTGATTAGAGTATCTTATTTAAAGTATGAAGCATGTGAATATGCATGTAATATTTGATTGTATGGACTGAAATTGATGAGTTTAGTATGATCTTTTGTATGGAACATGTTTGGACGGTTGGTTGTGGTTATAAATATTGGCATGAGATTGGTATGCATGATTGTTCTATGTTTGGTTGGGAGACATGGTTTTGGTATAGTTTAGGACATAATTCCATGAATCTCTTGGTGAGATCTCATGGTGGTGCCTCATGGTCAGGACGTAATTCCATGGATCTCTTGGTGAGATCTCATGGTGGTGCCTCATGGTCAAGACGTAATTCCATGACCCTTTTTGGTGAGAGCTCATGGTGGTGCCTCATGGTTAGGACGTCATTTCACGAAGGTTTCATGGTGGTGCCTCATTATATAATTTAGTAAGGATTCAAGTAAGAATTGCATCCTGAAATTCTAAAGAGTCAGTTAGTCTCACATAGAGCGTACTGACTCAAGTGGTGAGAGTAACAGAAGGCCCTAGTCTTTGGCAGGATAATGACCTTAGATGTTTGAAGGCTAACCTTGTGCGTGGTAGGGTGAAACTAATTGGCAATGGCTCTACAGAGTAGTAGAGACCACCATAAGTGCAAGCATCTAGTGAATCTGAGTGATTATATGTATCCGGATAATTGAGTCTTAGAGTCTTAAATTGTTTGTTATCACATGTTTGGTTGATTTAAGTATCTTTGCCTTTTAAATTGTATGCTCAATTGTATGATAAACCTTTTTCGCTCTAGCTTACCCTTTCTGTTTGTTTGCATGTCTTATGTGTGGTTTTCTCCTTTTGCAATGATCATCAATTCATTGTTGTGAGCAGATGTGAGAACTCCTCGTGGTCATCAGGGTGATGAAAACTCTGCTGCGTAGCTTATCTTGGGATGGATCCCATTGCTCCAAGTTTTCTTTTAAGGCATATGTAATGTCTTGCTCCTTGAGCATATGTTTTGGATACTATTAAACTTTTATCCCTTTTGTTAATGGCATCATGGTGTGCCTTGGTTTCTTTCCTAGTAACCTTTAGATAATTGTAAGGAGTGACACATATACTCCATGACTTGCTCTTTATATTATTCACCGTGATGTTTCATTTAATTAAGTTTATTTATTAAATGGGATGTTACATGAGCCATCCAATTTTGTCTTAATTTTGTATACCCAACGAGATCCAATAGGATGTTTTCCTAGTAGAAATGGAATTAGATCCCATGTATGAGTCTGATGTAGAGCATTAAGCTCCTCAGCAATAACATTTTTCAAAGTGGATCACAAACAACCTCTCTATAGGCAATAAAAGAAGTAAATGAACCAGAATAAGAGGAATAAACAAAATCTAGTTGTTGAGTAGACTTACGATTACGACTGGGTCGAACATGTGGCAAAGTAATCATAACCTTAGGATATGATTGAGCAGATGTAGTAGGAGAATCAACAAGTATAACCTCTGGTGCGGTGTTTGTAACTAGTTCTAAGACAGGTTCTGGTGTTGGTATGGAAGTACGTGTAGTGTCATCAATATCAAAATGATCAATTTTAATGATATTAGATGTGGTCAAATAATGTGAGCTAGTTGAATATAAAAGAATGGAATATGTTCTAAAAACATAACATAACGTGAGATAGACAATTTTTGACTAACTTGATCAAAATAACGATATCCTTTTTGACCAAGATCATATCTTAAAAAGACACAAAAAATAGACTTAGTTGATAATTAATACACTCAACATGTGGTTTGAGAACAAAACAAGTACATCCAAAAACATAAAACGTAGAGTAATCATATGCATGACGACACATTTTTTCAAAAGGAGCCAAACTAGAATTATGTAAAGTCGGGATTCGATTCACAACATGAGTTATTGTTATAATAGCTTCCCCTAGAAGATGTAAGACCTAGGAAAATGATTATAATTCTAAGGGATAATTGGAGATGAGGAATATTAACTGAATTTATGTGTAAGTTCATAAACAAAGGTGAAGAGTATCACTGTTGGTGGTCATGGGTTCAATTCTTGTGTGTGCATTGGGACAATTATATTTTTTTCGGTTACTTTGTAATTTCTTAGGAAGAGCTTGTGTGTGTGCTTGAATGTGACGTTTGCTTATAGGGACTTGTCACGTTTAGAAAACTTTTGGTAGTTTCTATTGAGTACATTGGTTGTGTGGGTACATTGTAATCTTGTTGTGCATGTGAATTAACAAGAAACCCATGATGGTTGATATGGTTTGAAGTGTTGCTTGAGTTATGGGGGTTATGAGTTTGAATCTTGGCTAGAGCAAAAAGGATGAAATGGTGTATTTTTTTTAGTAAATTCGTAATACACCTATGGAGGAGAAAAGTTGAGGCACATACATTGTTATCTGGTAACGTTGGATTGATGCAAATGAGGGTAGAGCAAGCAAAGGTGATCTCATTTCTTGAGAATTCCAAGTAAAGGGTGTTAAGCCTTGTCTTCTTGTATTTTTTGGTTTGATACATGGTGTGTTGTTTTCTTCATGGGTTAAAAGGGAAATGATCAAGTTGAATTTTCTACATTGTTTTGTAATGGAGTATGACATAAAGTGATGTCTCGTGGCCTTGAGAACGGTTAATCTTGATGAATTGGGTGAAAATTGTAATAGGAGGAATTTTTCTCTTCTATGTGTGTGCGTTCATGGTGCAATGGAGTTGTTTGTTGCTGTCTTGCCAATTTTGTGATAAAGGAAATAATTATGTAAGATTATATTTTTTTTCTTGTCTGAATTGATTTTTTTTTTTGTGGAGAAGGAAGCCTTTGGATGATAAGTTGATCAAATTCCATGGTTACTTGGTTGTGTTGAACTTTGTGGTTAAATAAGATGAGAAATATGGTTGGAGTATTGTTACCTTTTATTTGAATTGGAGCGGAGAATTGGTTTTTTGGCTAAATTGGATTCAAAGGTATGAATTTCGCGATAATGTTCTGGTGTAGAATAAAAGTGTAGTGGGAATTCGTGGTGTTGTATCATTGAGTGGTTGGATTAGGATTTTGAGTTGAATTAATAAGTTGTAATGGTAGAATATTTTTGCATGAATTAGAGGGTGAGAAGCAAGGTATGGAATGCTATCGAGTTTTGTGTATGATTGTTTGAGTTTTAATGTTACTTTGTGTTATGTGTCTTTAATCATGTGTTTGATGTTGTTTTTCGTATTTCTAGGTATATTTGCGCATCGTCGGACGCTAAGCATTGGCCTTGAGCAAATTGACGAGAGGTATAGTGCTATATGCTAATTTTGGACGTTGAGCGCTGGCTTTTGGCGCTATGTGCTACTAATTTTTCTAGTCTACGCAGTTTTGGTAAAATTGCATGAATGAGTATACATATGTGGTGGGACAATATGAATTTTTTGATAGCTGTAAAGCTAGGATGATTTATTTACCTAGAGGACTTTGTTGAGTCAAGGCAAAGGGGTTTCGTTCCTTGGTAAGTCTTTAACACGAGCTTAGTAAGAGTGCTCCACCCAAGGCTTTGTTGAGCGGGTGGAGTTGTTGCTAGTAAGTCTATGTGGAAAGCAATGGAAAGGACTTTTCCAAGAGGCCTTGGTGCATAGGAAAGGTATCATGGTTGTCTATGAAAGAATGTCATACCATTAATATTACTTGGTGGTAATATTCTGACGAGTCCAAATTATGGTGTTAAGAACATGTATTGGTGGATATTTTTATGAATGAGTTATGTTACATTATAATATGCTATGTGGTTTATATGTTAATATGCCTGTTATGTGATGTGATACACGCTTAGCTCACCTTTGCATATTTGTGGATATGGTTTCCACCTATGATGATCATATGACTTAGGTTGTACAAGAGTAAATGTTGATGCAGATGCAGTTGGAGAGACTTAGTTGTAAGGAGCTTGTGAGGCAGTTTTGGGGAGTTTTAATTTAACCTTTGAAAGTTTTTTTTTATGAAATAAAAAAATGTAATAGTGTAGTGGTTGAGTTTGCATTTGAAGGATTTGAGATTGAGTCTCATTTTGACAGTTTAAGTTATTTGTTTGGAGGAACTATATATTTATATTGATGAATAAAGAGGTTTTGAATGAGTTTTTATCAAGTGTTAATTTGAGGTAAAATAATTGTGAAAAATTCCTATTTAATTGGAAGGTATCAGAGGTTGTGCTTCATGTTTTAAATAAAAACAATTTACACGTGGCATCTCGAAAGGGCTGTTACAGAAGACATTTGAAGCGCCAGTAGATAACAAGAATGATATTTTAGTCTCAACAAGATGACGATTTTTTCTTTCAGCAATGCCATTTTGTTGAGGAGTGTCAGTGCAATAGCTCTAATGTGTAGTTCCATTAGAGGCAAGTAAAGTGGTAAAATCATTAGAAGTGTATTCACCCCCAAGTCACAACGAAAGGTTTTTATGGTAGTAGAGTGTTAGGTCTTTACAAGAGCATCAAAACTTTTAAAAATTTTGAGATAATCAGACCAACGTTTCATAAGATAGATCCAAGTGAAATGAGTAAAATCATCAATGAAAGAGACTAATATCTAGAACCTCCTTTAGTGGGTACATGAGAAGGTCCCCACACATCAGAATGCACAAGATCAAAAGGAGCAAAAGAAGAAGAAAAACTTTCATTAAAAGGTAAAAAGAACATTTTTCCAGTTTACAACCACTACAATCAGAAATATCATGACTATTCAAAGTACCCAAGACTCATATAGACACTAAAACCTTTAAACGAGATGTAGAAACATGATTGATGAGTGCATATTTTTGCCCTTATTTAATGTGTAATTTTGATTATTTAATTGAATTTGTGTGCTTAAAAGATTGAACTCACCCTCATTAAGTTCCAACCCAACACTCCAAACCATTAAAAATATCACATTTATCTTATCATACTCGTACACACAACAACATCACAATAATTATTACACATACATGCCTAATCCAAAACAGTTATAGGAAAAAAACACATTAAATGCACATGGTAGGAATGAAACACATGACACTCAACCTTAAGTCATAGCAAAGAGCTTTAACCAATTGTGCTACACTTTACTTTAATGTTAATTATTATCTAATAAATTTAAATAATATCTCCCACGTTCCACCTACCCTTCTTGAAATGTTAGTTATTTTTCTTAAGTCTTACCCTTGGAGATGTTAAAACTCGTGTAACTTGGAGAGGGTGATACTAGATAGTAGTCAAAGGTGATTAGTGAAATTTCTTAAGCATGTTGCTTAAGAGACTTCATGTAGCCTCAAGCGCAAGTGGACAGTATAAATGTGTTGTGCGTATTTTCTCTATCCCTACACTTTTAATTCGATTAGTTAATTTGTCTGTTTTAATATATTTGTTTGCGTAGTTTTTGAATTTGTTTTCAAATGTTCATTCAGTCCCCCATTTATAGCCACATTACACCAACAATCCTATGTTTAAGACCTAGGAAAAATAATTATTATTTCAAAGGTGGTGGTTAGACATGGGATATAATAATTAAATTAATATAGAAATAATTCTACAAAAGTGAAGTGTAGCACAAATGGTTATAACTTTAGTTATGGGTTCAATTCTTGATGTGTACGTTTGGAGTGTTTATATTTTAAATATTATTTTTATAATTGTTTTGGAAGTGTTTATGTGTGAATTGGATTGATTTATATTCTATAAATTTTTATAATTTATTTTGAATGCATCATCTATGAAAATATTATTTTTAATGTTTATTATGCAATTGTATGACATGATAAATGTGAAAGTTTGTTTAGTTTGGAGTGTTTGCTTAAGTCTTCGTGGTTGTGTGTTTGAACCTTGGCTAGAGCAAAATGCATACATGTTAGTTTTCTTTTTCTTTTTTTTTTGGTCCTCTTAGGAAGGTGAAGAGTTGAAGGCATATTCGTTGAATCTGGTCACAACACAGGAATAAAAGATAATTAAGTGAAATTAAGTGGCAAAATTAAGTGAGGGGTTAAGGTATCATGAATTAATGTGGATATTAAGGAAAATAAGAGGAAAATTAGAGGAAAAAAAGTGGCTCGTAGTCCTCATGCGTGAACTACAACCATTTTGAACCTCCTCGCTCGTAATTCTCACACGGAATCACAACCATTACAAACCTCCCAGTTCGTAATTGTCACGCGTATGAACATCCATTTAGGAACATCCCCACTCATAAACATCAAAATTCTACACCAGTTAATACGGATACTGCAACATTTATAAATTGGCCACAATACCATATATGAAAAAAAGAGCAACAATACCCAATTTTTAAAAGAACGACAATAATTTAGTGTAAAACAACAATAACATTCTAGTTTTGAAACAGTGACAACAAAACTAAGTGTAACAGCAATAACAATCTGAATGTGAAACAACAACAAATTTGAATAGAAAACAACAACAACATTGCAATTAAAACAACAACAACAACAACAACATTTATGCAAAAATAGTAGCAGCATTGCAAATAACCAAACAACAGCACCAACATTTCAAATAGAAAAAAAAATAGCAACAACGACATTTTAATTCACAAACAACATCATTTTATCTTTTAATAATAACAACTTTTATCTTTTAAAACAACAACAATATTTCACCAAAATGTCATTTTTATTTTTATATAACATTGTGTAACACCAATAAACAAAAATGTGCCACTCCAATCTAATTTTGACACTGACAACACATAAACCAAACCATTTCCTTTTATAAAAACACTTAATGAAACCCCAACCTCAATAATATCCTTTGTTGTAAAGAAAAATACCAAGCAAGCAACCATTCTTAAAACCAACGTCTGCACTACCAAAATACAACACACTCATGCTTAAAATCTCATATAACAAAAACAAACTAAATACTATAGAACCATACTATAGAACCATATTGCAGCTTAGCTACCAAAAATACTATAATTTTATTCTCTACCTTTACGTAAACCTTTTTTTTATCTTTTAATATGCTACGGCCAAATAGTTCAATAACTTCAAACTTAATATATATTCTTTATTCCTATTTAAACTTAACAATCAAAACTACCACTCAGAATATATATCAGTAATAAAAAAATCGACATGTAAATAAAAGAAACATCAACCCACATTTGGTAAAGTTATATTTTTCTAGCTTTGTCCCGCTTGAACATGCACATAAAAAGAATATCATCTTTCCAACAATTTAGATTCATCTCCCCACGCATATACACACTTCCACCACATATATAACATTATAGTAATAATACTTCATTCACTTTATTTCCTTAAAAAAATGAATGTTTGGCTTCTCTAAAAACCAATGAAATTCGTTCCAAGCTATAGCTGCACCATTCACACAATTTGGTTCCCGAAACTCCATCAGAAACAAAACCAAGCAACCTCATAATTTCTTATCTGCCTTCCACTTTTCACTTTCCTATGTGGACCACAAAATTAACCAAAAGGAAACCTAGTAGATTTTTAGCTCTAGCCAAGGTTTGATCTCACAATCTTCCATTACCAAGCACTCACCAAACCAACAAGATATCACATGATTCATGACAAGTATTCACATTTTTATACATAGTAACACACATCACACGTAATTATAGTATTTAATTAAGATTCACTAAATAAAACAATACTAATGACACACACAGGATTTGAAAACAAAACCTCTCAAACGCAATAAGTGTTCCTAACCACTCAAGGTACCTTTGCTCCTTGTCAAAACTTGACATACATAACTTAATACTTGTATTCCACTTTAAATAATTATTTATTTCCTGAGTCTTACATGTATTCTTTTGGTGGTAGAACGGGTGGTCTAAGAACTTGTTTTGGTATGGTGGGATTTTATTTTCATGGTTGGAAAGATTTTTTTTAATCCTAAGTTTATATGATGAGGTGTTATGGTTGTTGGGATACATGGAAATTTTAATTGTTAATATGAATTTTTGATGGCATTGAAAAATGTTGTTGTGTGGACAACAAAAAGTTTATATTGAGAAATTGGTGGTGGCGAAGATTGCTTATGAGAGGTAAGTTGATTGATTATGGTTCATGTTCATGCGCACTGATGGTTGTGGTATGGATTATTGGGATGTGATGGGTATAATATAGTTTGGTGTTTTAAGATTGAATTTGATGTTGGGAGTGTGATGTTAGAGTTGTTTGGTTGTAATATTATGAGCCCAATTTATAAGTGCGGATTTTGTATGGTTCATTATGAGTATAATTAGTGGAAAATTGAGGAAGTTTTATTGTGTATCGTGCAATGGTAAGTACAGAATATTATGATGTAGCATGAGTGTAGGCCGTAAAAGATTATGGTAGGTTTTACTAAGTGTCATGAATATATTAGGTGTAGTTTTGTTCTAAATGGGTTGAATGTAGTCTTGGTTGAATTGGTTGTGTTGTAGTGATGAATGATGTGCATGAAATGGAAGGTTGAAAGGTAATGAATAGAGTATTATCAAGGTTTATGCATGGAGAATGGTCACTTGGTATTACTTTTATGTTTGAGTGCTTTTGAAGAGACCATAATATGTATTTGATGTTGTTTTTCGTGTTCTAAAAGTGTTTTTGCGAACCAAAGTGGTTGTTGGGCGACTTGAAGTTGTTAGCACAAAGGATTTGATGCTTGAAGATTTGATGAAGATATAAAAAGACATTGCATCGAGATGTGATGAAGCTATGATAAATTGATGAAAATGTGTTCACTTGAAGATATACATGTTCATCAAGCTTGAAGTGTTTGTTGAATCTGGGTTTCACATGAAGATAACAAAGCTCGAAGATTGGTGCTCTTAGTGTTGACAATTTGGCACTGTATAGATGTCTAGGGTCTGGTTAGTGACTTTTAACTAGTTAAAAAGTTTTTTATCAAATTAAATGGCTTGCTACTATAATTCTATAAGTTACACATTCAATCAGTTGAATTCACTTAAGTTAAGTGAAATTAATAGATCGAATGGAAAAATCACCCTGTTGAATATGCTAACAGATAGACTATAAGTTGTGGTTTTTCATAAAGAGTTGTAACACTTGCTATTTTGAGCACGAAATTATTCTAAACTCTATGAGAATTGTTTATCTGAATCATACAAAAATGCAGTTGTTCGTGAAGGATCTTTGATCTTCTTAGAACATTTTTGCTTGGTTTAAAAACTTGGAAAAAGAGGTTTGGTTGGCTAGGGAAAGCCTTCATTTAGGTTTGATCTTTCTTAGGTTTCTGGGTGTTGGCTGGTGGTTTCCAAGTCTGCAAGTGGGGTCTTCTTGTGTGTGTTGAAACTCTTATGAGATTCAAGAGTCTTGGTTTGTGTTTTTGCATATTTTAAAAGTGTAATCTTGTGGATTATGTAAAACTTTTGAAAAAGTACAAGTCAGAATATTACAGCAACAAAAAAGGAAAAAAAAAAGAGGCTCGACCCAATTTTTAAATAAAGTGACTTAGGGAAATTCATCATGAGACCTCTTAGGAACCCTCTAGAGGGTTAATTTTTGCCAAACCTCGTTTTTCATGCCTCTCCCTATTGTTTCAACATTTTCCCTCTTTTTTCTTTCATTCTTATGTTATTTTTGCTTCTCATGGAGTGCTAAGCCTCTAGGATGATTTTGCTGTAATTTTCTAAAGCAGTTCTTGGTTAGATGGAACAATACTGAGACTTATCTACTATTTGATTTAACATCTAGTACATGAATGGTAATGGAAAGTGATACTTTATAGTGGCCTGGTTCAATTTTCTATAGTCTATGGAAAGCCTCTAGGTGTTCTGAATACAAGTACGAATTAGCTTGTCTTGCTCCATTATCGATGTCTATATAATCGATGGCAACAATTTGCTACTAAAAAATAGTTCAACCACCTCGAATTTTTAATTTTTAGGCTTAATAAATGATACATATGCATCATTTGATACTTCTGTTGCACCTTCTTTTTCACTTGTTCATTTTTTTCATGGCATCCAATATGTTGAACTACACTCAACTATCTTTAATCTCGATGGCCAATGATCCTGTATATACATCTATATTGGCACAAGTTGTCATAAGGAATAACCTGCCCAAGATAATAGTGATAGAGTTTGAGCTCTCTTCATCCATCATGTCAAAAATATAAAAGTCTGCAAAGAAAATAAACTTGCCCACAAAAACAAGCACACATATCCTAACAAATTTGCAAGGTAAATTATGCTTCAATTGGAAAATTGAATGACCACGCCTGTAGCTTTGAGAGGTCCAAGAGCAATGAAATGAAAATTCACTACCTCGTTATCATTGACAAACCTCTTGTGTTTGTACAACTCCTTCAAACACTTGTCCTATTTCAAAATTTTCTTCACAACATCCAGAAAGGATGTTGATTTTTACCTTTTCATGTCTTAACCTATGTTGACTTAGATATGGTTATGGAAGTCTCTCAGCTTTCCTTACTACATGAATTTAGTAGCTCAACATCTTAACTTATCCAAGTTTGTTGTTAGTTTCTTGCATAAGTTATCAACAAAAGGTCTCAACCTTAACTTTTCATGAATTTTTGTAAAATTCTCCCTTTTCAAGTTGTATATTGACTAGGGAAATGGAATTGAAACAATGTAGCTTCATTGGGCCAATAATTTTAATTTTAATTAATTTAAATTTATTGGGCCTAATTTTTGTTTATTAATTATTTTAAGGTTAATGAAGCATTTTTGCGCTAAAGAGACGAGTGCCACACATGCGCCACTCATGGGCCTAGAGTGGCAATTTTCTAATTCTACAATGCAAAATGCCAATGTTGTGATTTTGAAGATGTATGGTGATGTGACCATGTTGGGTTTAGGGTTTTGAGGGGCAAAACCCCTGCCTTTTCGTTTTGTCTTCTTCTTAGGCATTTGAACTTCACTTGGAGATCCATTTAAGGAGCCACCACTATTTTAGACGTTTCTCTTCATCTTTGACATAGGGTTTTTCACGATTTATACATAGCCTCCTCTAGTTCACCTTTTCTTTCCTTTTCTCTTTAATTGAATGATGCATCTTCATTTTCCTTTAAATGGTAACTCAAATTCCATGGTGATAACGTTGTCGTTGATGCGATCAAATTAATACTACTAAGCTATAACAACTTCAGTATTGTTAAGAAAGTAGTCAACAAAATAGAAAGGGTAAAGTAACCCTAAGTCGTCTCCCAACGAACACGAAATTGATTTTTAACAAATTAGTTCTTATAAAATATGTTCCTGTAGAGAACAAACAAGATAAGTTAGGCACAAGCGTCACCTTACCCATGTAGTCCGCTATCTCCTCAGTTGGCCTATTCCCGGTTGGAAAATGTCGGTTTGGACCCAGGAGGGGTTACCTGCAGAAGGGACTCCGAAGCTCAAGTGAGTCAAAACTCTCAAAAGGTCAAATCAGTGATTAATGAATGCGTACCTTTAATTACTGGGGTCCACGTGTATTTATAGAGCATTAATTATGTCTGGTTATACCATGGGCCGGGCCCTGGCTTGAGCTTTAGTTTGGGCTGTAAGTGGCCCAGGCCCTTAGGACCTATTGAACACGGGGGGGCTTCAATTTTACTAAGTATATTGGAGTAGTTGGCCTAGGCTGACTACTTTCCTCGACGGTTTATGCTATCGGTTTAATCTGGTAAGGCTTAGACCAACTCGGCCTAGGCTGACTACTTGACCGCCTTGGCATATATGTATCGTTTACTCATTTGGTCGAGTTTGGTTGGGTGTGGTACACCAGTCTCCCAGCCTTGGCCGATATGAGTTGTCGGTCAAGGGTGATTATGTGTTGGTGTGCTCACGGGATTGGCTAGGTGTGGTACACCAGTCTCCCAGCCTTTAAGTGTGATGAACAATGTTAAGGCTAAAAAGTGGTAACAGTTTGATGGTAGGTGAAGGGGTGTCAAGGGTCAAATCAATAAGTTTTGTCGTCGTCGTTTTTAAGAGTCACGTCTCTTGTAATGATGGTGTCGATTGGTATGAGTTGTTGTTTTGGCGGGAAGGGGTTTTCGTTGTTTGGGATTCTACCCTATAAATATGGATTTTAAAACAAGCAAGGGTTTACTTGGTTCATTTGCGAGAATTTCGTATTCAAAGGTCTTGTGTGCGTTTTCATGTCCGACTAGTTCCCAATTTCAGCCGGCATCTTTTCGAAAACACGAGAAAAGGTATGTCCAGTAGCAATAGCGTGTCGTTGTCCACATCTAGTAGTGAGAGTATGGGGTCGGAGAGGAGTAGAAGTAGGCAAGTTGATGAAGAGGGTACCAGTTCTGGAGGTATGGTAAGCGGGATCCCCATGGAAACGGTGAGGGAGGTCCGAAAAGATCCCTAGAGGAGTTGGTCGAGAGTGACTGGCCGGCCAAAGGCGGTTATGGGTGGGTGGTTGCCGATGTCCGCAATCAATCATCTTTATTTCGGTGGTCTCGCTTATTGAACTCTTAGCTGAACTGTACGCCTGTCATCACAAAGGGTGTAAGCGGTGATATGGTTTCCCTGAAGAGGGTTAGCGCTATTGACCGTGTGTGTCACGGGCAGGAGGGGGCCACGGAGAAGTTCTTCTACATGTACATGTGTCACTTTTCTCAGGTACATGTGCGACTACCGTTAGATGATTTCACTATGGGTGTGTTGAGCGCGCTGAACGTGGCACATACACAGTTGCACCCGAACAGTTGGGCTTACTTGCAAGCCTTTCACATCTTGTGCCAATCTCTATACTTGGAGCCTTCACCTTACGCTTTCTTGTACTTCTATGACACTAGACCCCGCCAGCCGACTACTTGGTTTTCTTTGATAAGTCGTCCTAGTATCAGCAGACTGGATGCATTTTCCCAATCTTTCAAGCACTTTAAGGACGGGTACTTCAAAGTTGTGGTGAAGGAAGAAGGCAAGCCCTATTTCTTGAACGCAGATGGGAGTACAAAATTCCCATTTAGTTGGACGGGTACCCCTTCTCGGTACAAGGATATGGGGACCGACGAGTTGTCGGCGGGGGATAAGGAGGTAGTGGAGATCTTAATGAAGTTTGTTGATAAGTTGCCCACTAAGGGCTTAGTTAGAGTTTATAATTCGGTGCATCCGATTATAGATATTGAAGGTATCTGTTTGTTACTTAAACTATGTTAATGATTCTAAGTTGTTTTAACCGAGGTTTAATATGTTATTGTAGGGCACATGGCGCAATCAGGAAAGAAGAATTTGGCGCTCTTCCAATCGTTGAGGAAAGAGATGGCCGCTAAGGCTAAGGCAGCTGGGAAGACTGTCATTCCCAACTTGCAAGAGTTAGTGGTGGAAGTACATGTACATGGTGGAACAAAGAGAAAAGCTGAGTTGCCGCCTCACACCGGCAAGGGGAATGATGTGAAGAAAGTGAGGGCGGTCTTGCTCGGGGCGGGGTCGGCCAGTGGGGCAGGGTCGGCTAGTGGGGATAAGGGACCAGAGTCTGGCTTAATTGAGTTGCCAAAAATATCTGTGAGGAAGGATATCGCGATCAACCTCCTAGAGACCATTATAAACTCTATTGATGGTATGGAGGCGGATCATATCGTAAGGAAAATGGTGGAATTTGGGAGCAAAGCCTTGATATTAAGTCACCGTGTAGGGTCTTTATATCGACGGGAGGTGAAGGAGGGAGGTTAGGAGAAGGTAGAAGAGCTGCAGGGAAAAGTCGACAAGCTTGAGGAAGAGAAGGCTATGTGGAAGAAGGAGAAGGAGGGTTGGGAAGAAGAGAGAAAGAGGTTGACAACGTGGAAGGTTCGTTGTTTGGATTCAGAGGAAAAATTGAACAAGAGAATAGGGGAGTTGGAGGAAGACTATGATGAATTGAAAGACAAGTATGATAGTGCTGTGGTTGAGCTTGACGACCTGAAGAATTGTATTATACAAAAGCACATCAACGGCTTTGAGAAGGGACTACGTCAAGCGGCCTTTTTCCATCAGGAAGTTGACATCACAGACTCAAATTTTGATGTGAACAAGGACGTTATTGACGGAAAGCTTGTCAAGGAAGACGAAAGCAGTGCGGATGAGGAGGCAGAGGAGAAGGCGGTTGAAGAGGAGAAAGGAGCGAGCGATGCCGAGGAGGTGGCCCCTGATGCAGCAGAATAGGATCTCGGTTTTTATTGATTTGAAAATATTATTTGAGCCTATGTCTTTAATAGTTGGTACATTACGTTACATTGGTACATTCTCGCACTTATGTTGAATGCGATTAAGGTTCTGTATGTTATTGTGTATGATGGATTTTGATGATTTGTGGTGTATGTATGGCGTGTTCGATTGTACGTTATGGGTGTTCGACCCAGGCCGCTTACTTGTGGTAAGGGTGGGGAACTTGAGCGAATTAAACACAAGTTAAGGGTGTTCGACCCAGGCCGCTTACTTGTGGTAAGGGTGGGGAACTTGAGCGAATTAAACACAAGTTAAGGGTGTTCGACCCAGGCCGCTTACTTGTGGTAAGGGTGGGGAACTTGAGCGAATTAAACACAAGTTAAGGGTG
>Ga0214543_1002207_pt1 | contig 38397 bp, 18 predicted proteins | sample CNSS2metaG_FD_160094 | JGI IMG/M metagenome (GOLD analysis project Ga0214543, IMG submission 160094) | Root nodule microbial communities from cowpea collected in UCLA plant growth center, Los Angeles, California, USA - CNSS2 | ecosystem: Host-associated > Plants > Roots > Nodule | place: USA...
ATTTTTATAATATATATATAAAAAAATATATATATATATATATATATATATATATATATATATATATATATATATATATATATATATATATATATATAATATTAGTATAAATAAATTTGATTTTTCTAAAAATTAAATTTAAATGAGTTATATTAGAATATAAACAGATTTTGGTTGCTGAAGTTCTGACACGTTGGTTCAGGAGATAATCGATTCTGAGATCATAGAATCGATTCCAGTGGTCATCATGTCATTGGAAATATATTTGATTTTAATTCTTCTACACATCCATTCTGTTTTTTATTTTGATAATTAATAATAATATATAATATATAATATCTATTAATTTTAATCATAAGTACAAAATTATAATATTAAATTTTAATCTATTAAATTTTTGTATCTATCACATTGTTAAATTGCTCACAAACTTTTACCTTTTTTTATCTTCAAATTCTTTAAACACAAATAAACAAAGTTTATCTTCAAATTCCCTAGAACGAACAAACAAAGTTTACCTTCAAATCTTTCCCATCAGTGACTCAGTGTCCCTTAAATTCATGCGGAAATCACCTTTTTTAAATTCTTACATATGCAAATCTAAAATGGAATTGGTTTTTATGTATTCATTTCAAAACACTTCATCATAAATGTATTAATTACGAAATAAGCTTAGTAAATTATGAAATATTGATTCTTCTACAATATTTTAATAAGAAAACATTTTAAAAATGATGCTAGAAAGCCCTCTATTTCTACAAAATAGTAAATCTTCAGACATATGGCTCCCATTTATATTTAAATGGTAATCGCTTGCCTGTGTAACACTGACAAAAAGACTGAAAATCGAGCATATATCTTTCAGACTTTTTCTTTCTTAAATGTTAATTTTTATATTTTTTATGTTTTTAATAAATGTGAAACTTTCAATTTATACACAGATTCATACCATATGAGACCCATACATAACTCAAATAGTTAATATGCAGGTGCTTGACTTGTAAGCCTATGATAATGGGCAATTTTACACTTTGGAATGAAAGTTGCCGGTTCATGACAAGCGTTTCAAAATGTTTTCCAGATAAAACATTTCAAAAATTAGGAAATCAACATTCCAAAATATTTTAAAATCATTTCAAAAACATTAGTTGAGAATTAAATTTGTAGGGTTAAATATTTGTTAGTCCTTAAACTTAGATCAAAAATTGAAATTTGTCCTCTTTCAAATTTTGATATAGTTTGGTCTTTAAATTTTAAAAATGAATAGAAATAATCATTCTAACTCAAATGTGTGAAACTTTTTTGATGTATTAAACTGCATGTTAAGTTTATACCATTTGACACTTTTTAACTCAAATAACAACTTTGAACACTATTTAACACCTATATAAAAAATAAAGTTGTTATACCAAAATGACAATATTCATTTAATTTTCAAGTTTGAAAATCAAAATGTATCAAAGTTTAATTAAAAGACAAATTTCAATTTCATGTCCAAGTTTAAAGAGTAAAAACAAATTTAACCAAAATTTTATCATACAATACTTTAGAATGATCAGTCGAGAGTAGTTAAAAATCAACTATGAAATCAACATTTCTTATGTTATTCAAAATTCTCATTTCTAAGTATACCTTTGCAAAATGTTTACGGAATGTTTAATCCAAAAAGCCTTAACGTTTTTCAAACAATACTTTTCAAAATAATACAAGAACTTTAAAAGATCATTTTGATCTTCACAAGAGGGAGATGTGCCAAGAAAGCACGAGTACAAGAAGCAATTGCTCTTAGAAAAATCAGGTTCATGCTTCTTAAGAAATTCGGAAGGGGAATCAGAAAAATCATGCATTGAAATGAAATGCACTGATACAAAGGTAAAAAAATGAAATGCAGCCTTAATTTAGAAGTGAAAACAAAACCACTCACAGCATTTCACTTTGGTTTCAATCCCATTACTGCACCAGAAATCACATAAATATTCAAGGCTTTCAACAACTGTCAACAGCAGCAAAAACTCATTTTTGAATGCTCTTTCAACAAACTCCCATTAAGCAGTTATATATAAGTCTAATATAATGTATTATTTTAATTCAGAATCATATAGTGACCATGTCACTACCAGCAATATCCTGCAGAAACAGTTTTAGGATTGGCTACTTTGCACCACTTTTGTGTTTTGATAACTATGAAAACATTCAGCTATGAATCTCAGAAAGCATAGTTTGTAACTATAGGCATGAAGAAATAATCCAGAATCTTCAACATGAAACCATCCATATAGAAAAATAGACAAAGCCTAAGTTGCTAAAAAACTAGTTGAAGAGTAACTGCATGGGCAACAAATTGAAATGATATCCAAGTCGGTGTTTCCTTTTTGAGATTTTGTCAAAGTCCAACAATTTACCCGATCATATGAGAAATGATGAGGAGAAAACTTCACTCCCAGAGCACGAAAGGCCTGGAAGATTTCTTTTTGGACCCAAACTCTTCAGCAGAAATTTGGACATGTAACTCTGATACGCTCTTCAGAAATACAAACAAAAGGAAGGAAACAAACAACAGTCAATACAATTGATTCCCCATTTGATATCTAAGTCTATTGGGGACAGATTCCAGTGACTTTTTTTTGGGGAAAGTCACGTAACTTTAGTTAATCTTCATGTGTTGAATGACCAACTTTAATTTTTCAAAGAAGAATATATATATATATATATATATATATATATATATATATATATATATATATATAAGTCAGTTAAAAATTGAGCAAAATTAACTAAAAATACATGATTTTTCCCAGAAAAAAATCACTGAATCAGTTCCCAAGTCTATTATGAAGTTTAGGTGTGTGATTTTCTTGATGCAAGAGAAATGACTTTGAAGCTAGAACTAACCATATTTTCATAATTAGATGGAACTTGAATGGAGACTTTTGAACCGTCATTTTGAAAATTCGACTGCAACATAAGGAAAGTTATGAACTAGTACATCTATGGAACCATGAAGAATAGATAACAAAGCTTGAAATGGATTATTAGACCAAAAATATAGTGCCATGCATATCATATCATATCATATCCTATAAGTAAATTGTATAAAAGGAAGCATAGTAATGATAGTGTTTTCTCCGCAAACAAAAAAAAAAATTGTGTTAATCATCGTACCTTCAGAACACATGGAAACAAATCCACAGTTGTGCAAAAGTCAGTTCGGCGTCCCATATGAAAAGTAGGAAAATAATTCCAAGTCCCATAAAGTGTTTTTAAAGTTATTTTCCCCAAGAGACAGTACTCTTCAGCTGTCAAGCACAAAATGAAGAACAAATTCCATCATGTACTAAAAAAACATTTAGGGGAAAACTAATCTATTACTACCATTCATCAACAAAATATGTTACAGTGTATTTGAGGATCTTACACGATTTGAAGATAATACAATGTTAGTTAACCTATTGAGAAATTATTCCTTGGAATTATTTCCAGTTCATTGTGTTTATTGATTTCCATAATTTAATAATTTCTGTTTCTAATACCATGCTAGATTTTATCTTAAAACTGAAAAGGCAACAAAATTTGAACATAGGATCTAATAGTGATAGATTTTATCTTTAAATTCACATGACATTAAGTGAAGAAACCCAAGAACTATATGAACTGCACCCCAATAATTGATGTATGTAATGTGGAACTTTTCAACATGTCTTAGCTTCTCTCACCACCAACAATCATCCCAATGATGAGTTAAGTTGGTTGTGACTCACCAACATTAAATATATTTTCTAGGTTTATCGAATTTCCAAGTTTATTTTCTGTTTGAAGCATTTGGATAAGTTTTAGTTCTTGTTGAGTATAATCAAATCACATGGCAGGAAATTGCCAACTTGCTCTTCAAAACATTGATCATATTATCTTAAATTTTCTGTTTGAATATCTAAGGATTTAGGATATCTTATCTGGTTTGTATAATATATTGTGAACTAAAGTGTTTATAAAATTTGGGAATGACTTTAATTTTAGCTGAACTTCTTACATCTTGTTCTATTGTATAGTATTAGCCAGGCAACAATATTGATAATGGTTAGAGATGTGGAAATCATGTCAACACTAGTAACCTTCAAAATATGAAGCAATATTCACTTTGATGGTTAGAAATGTAGAAATATGTCACTATTGGTAGCATGGCAAAACTTCATAAGGTTGCATGTCATGTACTAGAGAATATTGCAAATCTGGTAACTATGTTTAGTAGTTATACTATATTAGTAGTACTTGACCTAATTATCAGTATATATAGATCAGATCATGGGTCTAGAGTTCTTGTTGTAGGCTCAAAAATCATCTCATATTCACCTGAAGGACGATGATTCAGATCCAAAGGCGGCAAGTTTGAACTAGCTCCATCTGATAAATTTGAGTCCTCAACTGCATGTAAATAGTCACTATAAGGAACTTGGAAAAATTGCGGATACTTTCATCACAATTCAATCACAATAGCACATACATACCGGTGGCTGCGCTGAGAAACAAGAGATCAATTGTGTCAGATATAGCTTCCTTCGCTAACTTATTCATTTCTGGAAGTGTAAACTTTACTTGGACCGCAGAATTCAAATCAACATCACCTCGGAAGACGAAAATGCGGCCGATATGATAAACAACCCTATCCTTTTTTGTTTTTGGTGAGTTAAAAAACAAAAAGCTATTGTCATACAGTTTTACACTAAGAAGTAAGAAACCGATTAGAGTAAGGAATAGAAACTGAATCAGATTTTAAGAAGCTATGTTCCTACCGTTGAAATTCCTCTATCAGTAACCCGCCTAGCAAGACAGACATACATAGGAAAGACACTTTTCCCATTAGTGATAATCTTCTTTAAGCAAACTGTCATTTGTATTCTACATTATGCAAATAAAATATCTCATTAGCATATCAAAATCAGTATTTACATTTACTAAATTATATTCAGATAAAACAGGATGAAAACAATGTGATACGATCCTTGGAAAAAATTATTATTGTTTCTGAATTTGGATTCTTTCTATGAAATAGATTAAATAAATCACATAATACCAAAAGATATATAAGAAGAACACAAAATAAGACGGAGATGAATGACATCACAATCTAGTATATTAACACGTCAAGGAAGAAGATTCGCCATAAAGAATTCAATCTTTGATAAGAACCAGTGTTCTATAACAATAACCAAATAACCAAGAGAATCATCTGTTAAATGAAAACTAATTTCATATAATGATCAACAAAAGTGTCTACAAATGTATTTGGTGTCCCAATATATAGGCACAAATGTTTAAGCAACCTAAAAAACCCTAAAAGAAAGTCCAAAGACATTGGGTCCAAAAATAACTTGAAAAATAAAGAACATGGACTCTTCGCCATTAGCATATCAAAATCAGTATTTACATTTACTAAATTATATTCTGATAAAACAGAATGAACACAATGTCTCATTGGATTACTGTAAATTAAAGCAAACACCACAATAAAGCAAAGAAAGGAGTCACAAAGTTTGAACAAAAATAAGAAACTTAATTAATCTTCATCATCTCGAATAGAACAAGATTTTTCCTTCTCTTAAAACAAGAAATAAGAAATTCATCAAGACCGAAGGAACACGGTTGCTAAATATGCTCTTAAGATCAGTTAGATACGCTTGATATAACAGTTTGAAATAATACTCCTGATCCTACTTCATTTTAGAATCACATAAAAAATCTAAACATCCAAGTGTAAGTTTTGAAACTTGATCTTTCAACCAAGTACACCTCTTCTTCCTATCAGAGACTTAAGTTGCCTCTAAATTTGTGATAATGGTAAGAAAACACTTTTTTTTGTTTCTCCATTCCCAAGCTTCACATGTGGTATTAAATTCATGTCTCTATCTGAATCACAAAATATTCATTTCCACAATAACACACAGAAACTTGACTAAAAGAATCTTCTAATTAATTTTAAACTGAACATAGCATATATAAAATCATGGACAGAAGCATGTAACTGATGTCAATTGATAAAAGAAAGCAAGTTGGAGAAGAAAGTCTACATATATTATAACTTTTACCTCCTCTTGTGCTTCGCCTCTATCTTGTGGCGCAAGCATCTCTGAAGGAATATTGGCTGCATAGCGAAAACCAATTATATTAGCAATACAACATATCATAATTAATAGTTTATCAGCAACCCAGTATCTTCAAAAACCAGAAAATTTAAGAGACAATTATGCACCAAGAATATAAAGTAAACTCAGTACCTCATACATATTCTAAATCAAATGATAGGAACAAAAACACAAAATTATGACAATGCAGATCATTTTAGCAAATAAGATAGATATAGTACATTTGACATAGAACGTCACTGAATAATGTTGCAGAGTTCAACGGGCCTGCAGAAAACAGAAAGAATCTCGTTGGCTGCAAGCTCCTCTTCTGGATGGCTTCTGCAGGAAAGAACATATACAATCACTGGTTATGTTATAAATGCTTTTATCAAATGAAAAATGAGAGCCTAGTCAGAAAGGGAACATATAACTAGTTGAAAACCAGTGAGGTTGCTGATATAACTAGTTATCACAGCAAGTGACATGTGCCTAGTGATGATAGCATAAAGGCAGTGATTGGAGTAAAAAGCATCATATAGAATTATATAGGTGCATGCTTCTATGTTCATTAATCTTTGAAAGGTGCCCTTAATGTCCTTATGCATGCCAATGAAAATAAATTGTTTAAGCATACACAAGAATATATCAAAGTGTCAAAATGTCCTAATTTCTCTTGTTTTCTTGTTCTCTTCTTTCCTTTTTCCTTTTGTAACTCACATAAGCAGAGAATGTAAATAACAAGCCAAGTTCTAGTTTTGTGGGAAACATGACTGGTATATCCTGGTGCATGGAATAACAAAGTACCGTACAAGCATCAATCACAAAGCAATAATCAGAAAACATAAAAAGGGGTCAAAACAGATAAAGGGTTCTAAGAACCGAATGAATAGAGAATTCCCTGAACAGAAAAATACAACCTTGACAGCAAAAAAGCAAATGGACAGGGAAAAAATAAAAAATAAAAACTGAAAGGTTCTCACTTTGAATGAACTACAAAAGGGGTGAAAGAGATGGAGAAGACAATAATGGAGTGAAGTATAAAAGAAAAGAGTAAGAGGGGAACTTTGAGATTATGGAACCAAACAAATGCTTCAAAAGTGAAGTGTGTGGAGTTTGTGATCATTCATTATTCATTTACTATGGTACCTCAAAATGAAACAGAAGAGATTGAAAAACCAATATTGATCTCTCTCCCACTCTGTGCCTTTGTTTCTCTTTGATTTATAACAAAAAGAAGGCTGGTTTTGGTGCAGACTCAGAGGAGTTAAAGTTTGAAATGCAAGCAAGTGAGGTAAGAAAGAAACTAGTTTGGAAACGCTTCTGACAATAAAATAAAAATTACGAAAGTATTGAATACAATAAATACAACATTAATAAGTATATTAATTTATATTTTAATAATTACTTTAATTAACATTAATATACAATGATCTTTGTCAGATATAATAAATACATTAATTTAAATTTTAATAGTTACTTAAATTAACATAGGAATAGACGAGTGATTTTGTCAGAAATTTGTTTATGTATCGATATAAGACACGTTAATTAACGTTATTAATTTTAGTGTTTAATATATTTTTAATTTTTGAATTTATATGTGCAATTAATATTATATTTTGGTTTCCAAATTTAAAAAATAGTAAATTTATTTTAACTTAATTATATTAATTTTTTTTACGTGTTAACTTTTATATAGCAAGATGTGTTAAATAGTATAAAAAATTAAAATAATAGTTTTAAATGTTATTTAACATGTAAAAAAATTCATATATTAAATTAAAATGACTATATATATTATTTTGTTAGAGTTGAAAACAAAATTGTTTCAAAGTTTAGAAAAATGACGAATTCCAATTTTATTATATCTTACTTTATAAACAAAAAACATATTTAATCCTTAACTTTAAAATAAATATATTAAAATTTAAGTTAACATATTTATTAAATTTTCAATATAAAAGTATTTAAAATGATTTTAAGATATCACTTTCTATACGAATAATCATGGAATTTGTCAAACTTATCGACATGTACAAGAAACATGTTTTTTTTTCTTCACTTTTTATATTTTGTTTTATTCTATTTTTGAATATTATTATTAATAGATTGTATTATGTGCATTACAATTACTATATTTGCTAGAATCGTATCTAGAACATTATTTAATTAGCTTATTATTAAGAAGTGAACTTTAAATTTAATTCAGTCTAACAAAACTAGCTTGGAAGGTAAGGTCAAGTTTGTAAACACCTATATATTGTTGTTTTATCTTTAGTCGATACGTAATCTACAACATATCCTCTCACGTCGATATATATGCATCTCGAACGTGGAACTAAATAATAACGGATGATCTGATAGCGGCCCATTAGTAGGTGGCATGATAAGCCCATCCAACAATGATGACTTTGATGTCATGTTAAGAAATGAACTTTAAATTTAACTCAGTCCTACAAAATCGGCTTATAAAATAGTGTTTGCATCCACTTATTTATATATATATATATATATATATATATATATATATATATATATATATATATATATATATATATATATATATATATCAGCCTTATATTAGTCAATGTGAGACTTCCAACACACATCTCATGCCGAGGTATATACATCTCAAGTGTGGGACTAAACAATAATGGGTGGTTCAATAGCGGGTGAAACAATAAATGCAACAAACTTCACTATAAAGGCTCAACCACACATATCTAATATCATGTTAAGAAGTGAACTTTAAGTCTAACTCTATCCCACAAAATCGACTTGTAATATACTATAAACTCATTTCATCTCTGGTCAATGTGGGATCTCCAACACACCCTCCTCGCAACGAGGTATACACATATAAAAGAAGGAACTAGACATTAATAGGTGGTCTAATAGAGGCCCGATAGTGGATGACACGATAGAGGCCTTGAAGTGTGGTCATACATTGCACAAAACCTATTAGTAATAAAATGGATTATACATTTTGCTTCATCTGTCAATTATGATACTGAGATCATATTACAATTCAACTTCGGGACATTTAGGACATTTTGGAGTTTCAGTCCTCCATTAAGGGAAAATTATCTTTCCTTGTTTGCCAACACCAATTCACCATTTGGCAGTCCCATAAACAACGTTCCAAGGCTCAACTCTCCCAAGTTTTCTACCATTCTTGTCATATGGTTAGAGGCACCACTATCAACAATCCACTAGTCACATGCTTTCTTACTGGTCATCTTTTTAGTTTCATTTGCCTTGCGATAATTCAACATAGCTGCCAAAACCTGCCATTGCTCATTACTCAGTCCAACTACTTTTGATTTTTTTTTGTTTTTAACCTCAAGTCACTACTAACTACACCAGTATGCGCCACATTGACATGATCCTTTCCTCCTTTCCCTCGGGAGGACCCTCTTTTGTGTTAATTTCATTCCCTACTTTTGCTTTCATTTTGTGTCCCCTCTCATCACAATTCTGAATAATTAATGATCTCGAAGCAATTGCTTTTGTCATGTCCTGTTCTTCCATAATGCATGCACACAACTTATTTTTCTTTTGCTTCATTATGCAACTTGTTCTTGGTATCCGCTCGCACAACCATTCCCATCATCATTCCTCGTTTTTCTTTAAACCTAGTGATCACTTTCACCATTTCTTTTTTCACCATGGTGGCATATACCCGATTTAATGAGGGCAATGAATCTATTGCCAAAACATTTGACCATGTTGTTCTATGGCTTTCATCATCAACCCCATGAAGAACTAATGAATTTTTCTTCTTCTATCTATTTCCCAAGTTTGGTCATTGCATCCCACATTTACATTGTGGGATTTGCTTGTTCATCCCACAATGCTTTTATATTCCTATAATAGGCAACCATATGCATTCCTTGTTGTTTGTATTATGTCAATTTTGGCTTTAGCTGTTGGATTCTTGGTAGAGTTATCAAAATGAGTTAAAACCCGTGAGCTAAGTTGACCCACCACGGGTTCAAGCCAGGTTGGGTTAATTTTTTTGTTGCAAATTTCACTACAAGTCAAAATTGGACCTGACCCACTAAGAATCCAATTCATCTGGATTGAACTTGTGGTGAGTTGGATTGGTGAGCAAAACCACACCCATAACAAAACAAACTTATTTATATTTTATTTAGAATTATGATTTAGTTTTTGAAATGAATGATTTATTTATTGTCTAAAATGAGAAAAATCAAAATTTTTAAAAATGTTAGATTGAAGGAAAAATTATAGTTGTATTTTTTTAATTAAAGTAAGCTAACTTATTTAACCTATTAAGATGTGGTCGAATTGAACTCAAATATTATGTTATAATTTATGGGCTAAAAACATAAATAATTTTTCTGAAATTCCTTCTAATTCTAGATATCTAAAGCAAAGTTTTTATGTATAACTAAATTTTAGTATAAGTTTAAACAATTTGAAAGAGTATTATTTTTTAATTAATCATACAAAAATTGATGTCAATATTGTTGTAAAAGAAAAAACGAAGGAAACAGTTTTTTTTTTTCAACAATAATATAAACTGTGTTAATTACATATTTTTTTTATTTACTAACCAAAATATATAGGAAGTTGTACAAGTTTTTACATCTGTTCCCAAATTTTACTTTAATTAATAAATTTTCCCTGTTACTTGACTAGGATTGTGCAGTTTGCACCGTGCTTTTTTAAATGTCTTATCTTATCTTCTTAATTTTAGTATTAATTAATTATTTATGGTATTAATTAATTAATATGACCGTTGATGGTCTGTTACTTTGACTGTTTCACTCGGCACAAGTTTTATCTTCTTAATTAATTGATATTTAACTAATACAATTGAATATTCCTTAATAATAATCTTTTATTTATTTTTAAATAAATAAATAAATAAATTAATTGCATATAAACCTAATATGATCATAAAATGCAACTAAGCAGGAAAGAAATCCCGTTTTAAAAATACATTTTTACTAAAAAATAAAGCTAAATATATTTTATTTGCTGATAAATTATCTATTTTTTTACTTATAACTTCTAACAAATTATTTTGAACTTTGTTGTTGTCCTATAATTTTTTTTTTCCATAAAATCTACCATGGATAACAGAATCTAATAGTCTACCATGGTTATAATCTAACACATTAAACTTTACTAAACTTGTTCGACTAATTTTTTTTTCTTGATAAAATTAATAATTTATTTAATTTAATAAATAATAAATATCGGAAAGAGTGGAGCGGGAAAAGAAATTCGAATTTCTCTGCTCTCTTCTCTCTCCTTCTCCGTTCTGCAACGTTCTCAAATCTCTTCCACTTTTGAACATCTCCAAAATAGTCTTGTTCTTCTTTCTTCTCCTTCTCTCTCTACACACTTCGAATTCAACAATGGGCGTCGAAAACTACCACGTGATTGAACTCGTAGGCGAGGGTTCCTTCGGGAAGGTATACAAGGGAAGGCGCAAGCACACGGGGCAGGTAAGCTACTCTTCTGATTAGGGTTTTCCTGAGTCGATCTTTTGCGATAATTATCTTACTTTCGATTCTCTTATCAATAGACCGTTGCAATGAAGTTCATAATGAAGCACGGGAAAACTGAGAAGGATATTCACAATTTAAGGCAGGAAATCGAGGTGATTGATTCATTTTTTTTTATACTTTTTTTACTATTTGAATCTCATTGTTATGGATTTCTAGTTGTTAAAAAATTTGAGAAGCGTTGGTCATGGAGTTTGTGTAGCTTGTTGTTTTGGGGCGTGAATTTCCACTTTTGTCCCCATTATAGTGTCAAAAGTATTTGGCTTTGAACAAACATGTTGCCTCAGAGGTATGATCATCAGGTGTATTTTGTCAAGAAGCTTCTTGTTAATTTATACTATTTTTCAATTTTAATTATAATATCTGTTGTAATTTTGTGTCGTTACAGTTAAATCATGAGGTAACATTAGTAGAAACAACCATTTCAGTTTTTTTAAATGATTTGTTGATGTACTGCCCATTTACTTAATCGATGAATGTACCTGACCTTACCTTGTAGTGCATAAAGGTTTTCTTGTTATTGTTGGTGCTACTTATTAATATGGTAATTAATAACTAACTTCAAATGTTTCTGCTGACTGGTGACATTTGATATCCTTAAACTTTGCAGATCTTAAGAAAGTTGAAGCATGGAAATATTATTCAAATGCTTGATTCCTTTGAAAGCCCGCAAGAATTTTGTGTCGTTACAGAATTTGCACAAGTAATCATCTATATTTTCAGTTGACAAACTGATACTTCAGTATCTGGAAGTTAACACTTACCCATTAATTGGTGATCTAAGTATACTAAGGTAGCTGATAGTGGAACAGAACTTTCAATATAAATGTTGCCAGGCTGAGAATTTGTTTTTATTTTGCAGGGTGAGCTATTTGAGATTCTTGAAGATGATAAGTGCCTTCCGGAAGACCAAGTTCAAGCAATTGCAAAGCAATTGGTATTTCCTCTTATTGAGTGATCTTTGCTCTTTCTTTAATAACTTTCAATGAGGAAAAACGCAGACGAATACTTTAAATGAATATGTGTGCGCTATATATATATATATATATATATATATATATATATATATAATATTATATTATATCATAGAAGAAGTTCATTTTTAGTTTGGGTTATGCAGGTAAAAGCTTTACACTATTTGCATTCCAATCGGATCATCCATCGCGATATGAAGCCCCAAAATATTCTAATTGGTGCTGGATCTGTTGTCAAGGTTTATTTAACTGCTAGTTTGTTCACATGGTGAAACATGCACTTAAATGTTGTTTTATAGCTTGATATAGTAGAATTTTGCCACTAATCCACTATCTATTGTCATGGTTTACATTGTAACCGAGTTTAAGCTTTGTTTCATTCAATAGTACGGCACATCATTCCAATAACACATTTCCCTCCTTGGCGGCACTTTGTGCATGTTTGGCTCAACTTTTTTAATGTAAATATTTGTTGTTTTTTCTCAAAAATTTGTCGTTGGAAGCTGTAAATAAATGCTTTTTTGAGCCCATGAGAAGCTAATTCAAATTTCCTGCAAATGAGTACATTGGAAAATGGTCTAATATGTGATTTTTTTCCCTTTCTGATGAATATGTTGTAGCTTTGTGATTTTGGGTTTGCACGTGCAATGTCCACAAATACAGTTGTTTTGCGATCAATAAAAGGTTTGGCTGATCAGTATTGATTTTGTTACTTTTTGAATCTTCACTGCAATTTATACTTGAGGATAGTTCTATAGTGTGCAGATATTTAGACATAGTATGTTTTACAGGCACTCCGTTATATATGGCTCCAGAGCTTGTACGTGAACAACCTTACAACCACACTGTAGATTTATGGTCTCTTGGCGTCATACTGTATGTTGGGTCTCTCTATTTATCTTCATCTATTAATGGACTTTTTATTGTGATTGTGGTCGATTGTTCATTTATATCTGGCCTAATGCTTAAGTTCTTTATAGCAGATCCCTTTACAAGATTTACATTGGCCATTTGTATTTTGCTGAATACATTCATGGATGGAGAATACAATTGCCATATAGATGTATTCTGAGTACCTATTTAGGTTCCTTTCTTTAGTTGTATAACAAGAGGCTAAGTGTGAAAAGATATTTAGGGAAAAGGAAGAGAGGATTGATGTGTTGCTGCTTTTTGGTTTTTACTGAGTAGTCAGAGATGGCTGCTATGAAGTTGTCCTAAGTGTTTTTTCCTTTGCAACTCTTGGTTTCTCGTTTGAAATCCTTTCTATTTGTCATATACTTATGCCATTCTTTGGACAGAACTTCTTGTTTTGTTCTAGCAGAAGATACTTTCCCCAGCTTCTTGTATGTAATATTCAACCATTTTTTCACCTTACCCTCGTGTAGTATGAATATTCCAGATCTGTTGCACTTTCCAAGAGTGATCTGAATGATGACGTTGTGTTACTAGTAGTTATGGTATGGTGTTTTGTTAATTTTCATGTTTACAACAGGTATGAGTTATTTGTTGGCCAACCACCATTTTACACAAATTCTGTATATGCTCTCATCAGACACATTGTCAAGGTACATTTCCCAAATGCGTTACTTTTGTTATTTAATCACTTGTGTATATTTATTAGTACTGAAGGGTGGGCCTGATCACTAGTTCAATAATCCAGGATCCTGTTAAATATCCTGATCGCATGAGTCCAAATTTCAAAAGCTTTTTAAAGGGTTTGCTTAACAAGGTAACTCACTGGTGAATGTATCCCTTTTTTTATTGCCACGTTGCTTTATTTTACTTTGATCTACAATGATAGTTAACATGCTTTGGTTTCTGAAATTATTTCAAGTAGGCACCGGAAAGTCGTCTAACTTGGCCGGCTCTTCTTGAGCATCCATTTGTTAAGGAAACCTCTGATGAACATGAGGCCAGGGTTAGTGTTAGATTGTTCCACAATGTGTAACTTGGTCGATATCTTAATTAATTTAATAAAACATGAATTGAAACTTCAGGAATTGCGAGAGATAAATGGTTCACGCATGCGCAGTGAAGCTGAACGGATGGTTGAAGGGAAAACCATTCAAACTCCAACAGGTTCAGCCACTTCTAGTACTGCAAAATGACAGTACCTACCTTAGTCGTATATATTGATAAAGTACAATCGAAATATGCCTAAATCTTTTTACTTTCTTTCCCTTCATTGTAATGTTTATTTTGTCACAGGCAAAAACAATCACATGGCAGGTATGGAGGGGCATATTGCTTCACCGCTTCAGAGTGAAGCTCAGTTAAATGGTCATAATATAGACAGAACTAACTCTTCAGTGCTTGATGATTCCCCGGGATTTTCAAATCAAAATATCGGAGAGTCAGGTACTTCTGTTTGCTTTATTGTGCAGTATATGCAAATATCATTTTTTATTGGGAGAAACACAATCTTGTTTCTGAACTTCCAACCACTGGTATTCCTGTTATATTTTGTTACATTTCTTCCAAGTGCATTCTGTTATGAAAAATAGGGTTATTGCACTTTTGTTATTTTAATTAAGAGGTAAAAAAATTAGAATTACAAATGGTCCTTCGTTGTGACATTTCTATTTTAATGTGTTAGGATGTCATTAACGTTTCCTCTTTACATAAAAGAATTTTTAATCTAATATTTAAATTTAAATTGGTATGGCGAGCTTTTTGTTGATGTAATTATGTTCTGTTTTGTTCGGGGTGCTCATGAGAACAGAGGTAACATGTATGCTCCGTCTAAAGGAATTGATTGAATTCCGCATACACTGAAAAATTCAAGAACTAAATTATGGGTATGGTTTTGGTTTTGGTCTAATATATGATGTTGAGCCTATAAATGAGCTTCCTGGCTAATGAAAAAGAGATTTCCTCGAAGTTATGGGTTCTCTTGCTTTTCTGAATTTGTGTAAACTCACATATTCTTCGCATTTACCAGTTCTAAACTAAGTATATTAATTATATTCTAAGACTCTCCTCAAGCCAAAACTAACATTGCAAAATAATATTAATACAAAATGTTAAAATTGTCATTATGATCACTCTCCATTCCAATTACTTACTTTGGAGCTGTATCCTTTCATACAAATGAATTTGTAGAAGCTGTAAAAGCTTGTGCTGTTCAAACATCGACGTTTTTTTTTTTGATGTTTTTTCGTACACGTGTATTATACTTGAATTTCTTCTTGAGACGCCTTTTATTCACCATTTTTTTTTCTGGGGAATGGATGTATGCATAACTTTCGTATGAATCCAGTAAGGGACTTTAGTGATCTGTTCTTAAGGATGGATCTATGAACTTGAATTACAATTTCTATTCTGTTAACTTTCTGAAATGAATTTTCAAATGTCTCGATTATTATTCTCTATTTACACGAACACCTGTAATATGATTGACGTAAATACTTCTGGATAGGCTGCCAAAGATTGGACAGACTTGAAAATAACTCTCGCACAGTCAAAAGTGCAAAAATAATTGGTCAAGATAATGAAGCGTTGGGACATATTCTGCTACCACTGAAGAAATGGTCAAAAGGATCTCAAAATATTTGCAGGTATATATGAATTTCATACTTCAAATAAAACTTCTATTTTGCATATGAAATCCTCCTGAATCTCATCAAATGTTGAGTTGGTTTTAATATCTGGAGTTTACTCGTTGTAACTTTTCTTTTAAGATTTTGTTCATTATAATATTCAGAAGGGGGAAGTATTGTTTTTGACTTTGAATGTAGAAATGCTATCGATTTCTTATCCTTCCAAAACATGGTTTTATTGTATTTCTGCTCAATGTATAATGTTTTTCGCATAGTTTTAAAAATTCAATCACAAATTTGCAACATGCTCTCTCTCTCTCTAGTTAAGTAAATCATGTGTTGTCTATTTTACTTCCTTGATATCCTGCTTTTGTACGTCAGGCTGTCAGAGGGTCTCTAGCAGTCATTCTATAAACTTTTTAATGTTGCATTTTTAAACTAATTACTTGAAATAGACTTAGTTTGTGTTTGGACGTTGACGGGGCCAAGAGCCATAGATAATTGCTGTTTCCATTTTCTTTGTTTTTTTCTTCTTGGTACTTGCAAGACCAGCCAGATAATGTTTGCTGGTTGGTAGTTATTAGTTCACTTCCTTGATTGCCTGCTTTTGTATGTCAGACTGTCAGAGTTCTCTGGTAATCATTGTAAAACTGTTTAATGTTTGTGTTTTTATTAAAACTAATTAATTGAAACAGCCTTAGTTTATAAATGTTGTTCTTAATTATAAGTATGTTTGGACAAACTTCTTTACAAGGACCTGTAAGAAAGAAAAATAAGAAAAAACTGAAATATGTTTCTTAATATGTTAAAATTAGCTTATGTATAAGCAAATTTGTAGAAACTCTCTCGTCTACTTTTTCTAAGTTCTTATATTTTAACATATGTATAAGTTAATTTTAGCTTTTGGGGAAACTCATTACTTTTTCTTTTTCTTATTTTTTCTCTTCTAGAAATCCTCATGGAGACGTTTTTTCTATCAGGTTCTATGTGACATTTTAGTTTATTTTTTATTCTAGGCAAATAGTATGTAATGTACTCGGCTTCCATTTTGTGCCAGCAGTACCATGTTGTTTTTATGTCTTCCTAAGACCTCTCTTGTCTTACCTTGGGTATTTTCAGCGGGGTATCGTCATAAATGAGTTGTTGAAAGGTTTTATGTAACTTAACTTTTTCTATTTTGGTAATTATCTTCTCAGTTGTAGTTTGCTGCGAAGGATGTAAAGTGCTATATGATTTGCAGAGTACTGCTGCATCACATAAACCCTTTTAAGTTTGCATTGTTTCTGACTAAATCATTGTCTTTTATTTTTGAAATGGTAATGCAAACTCAGAGTCTAGTGTTTTTTGGGCTTTTCATTTCATGTAGTGTTGTCCTATTCTCTCTTTATCTTCTACATAAAAATAAAATAAATCATATTGATTGACAAGTGAACATATATATATATATATATATATATATATATATATATATATAAATAGTTATAGTTATTTACAGTTTAGAACACTTTCAGCAATTCAGTAACCTTTAAATTAAAAGTTATTGCTTTTTAGGCTCGAGTACATAATTTTTATAATTAATTATCTTTGAAGTCTAATTGCATGTGAGTAATGTACAGTGATCAAGATGTTCCTCAATCAAATCAGTCATTGAGGATTCTCTCAAACCTAGTTGCAGCTGGTGCCTTCAATTCTAGTGGACGAATAGATGAATTAATAAGAGAGCTTCTTGTGTTTACTGGATCCATTATTGCCATTAAGTCCTCTGAAGTTACTGACATGATAGCAAAGGTACATGAAAATGACATCTATTATAGTATTTTTCTTTGATGCGTGTTAGAATATTTCAGTCTGTGTGAATATCTTGGAAGTTTTTTTGGAATATAATCTATTATGGATTCAATTAGTTTACTAGTCATATAATTTAGGAAGCAATCTTAGTAATTGTTGAAGAAGCGATCTTAGGAGCTGTTTATAATTTCTTATGTTTCTTGAGTTAATAAATTTATTTAGAGCTAGCAGTCTTATTCATCGTATTAGTGAGCTCGGGCTTATACTAGACGTACAACAATGTATTCTGATTAATAAGTTATTCTATTTATAAATTGGTGGTATTGCTCTGAACTTTACACACATCGTATGTATTATACCTCGTTATCCATGAAACTATTACTCCCTTATTCTCCTTTAGTCCTTCCTTCCTTTCCTTAGCCTCAATATTTAAGATGACATGACAGTGGTTTTGTCCATCTGGACAGGGTTTGTCCTTTTAGCTATGTTGAGTTCTGATAATGTGAAAACTCTTTGTCAATTGCCTCCCAAATATCATCCTTGAGAGCCCATGTTTTTTGAAGACTTTTTTTCTAGAAGTATGTATGGGGAAAATTGGGGTAGGTAGCATCTAGGAAAAGACTAGTAGAAGCCCTAGTGTTGGAAAATTGCCTTAATTGAACTCATTCCTTGACTGCTTTGATCATGTCCTATCAGACTTGGTAGCTTTTTGGAAAGGGAGCCTATGGTTGGGTGAAGTGTTGGGTAGTGCAACTTGTGAGACATTGGTTCTCAACGGGGTTAGGTTAGACATTCAATATCAACTAGAGTATGGCTAACACAGTTTTGTAAGACTCGAACCATCTTTGCTTTACAAACTGATTTGTGGAGTTGAATTAGATCTTAAACTAAAATTCTAAGACCTAGTAAGGAGAGTAATAATTAGATGCCAGCACGGTCCAATAGTTAGAGGTAGAGGGAGAGTAAGGAAAACTATAGGCCAAACCACTAAAGAAAGACATAGATTGAAATGGGTTGTCATTAGACATAACTTATGATAGGACATTGTGGCATTGGTTGATTGAAGTGCTGATTGCATCTGGTTAGGCTCTCGTAACACATTGTTTTAGAAGGCATTAATCCCAGCACATGAATTAAACTAGACGCTCTTAGTTTAACTAGGGAGGCATTAAACTGGGTTTGTCTACTTTATGGGTTTTTGACAATAATCGACAGTCTTTTATTCCCAAGCTTAAGCCATTTTATTCGGTGCAGGGTTTCTCTATCACTAAGATTTTGCTAGATAACGGCGGAAGTTGCTCTTCAAGCTCTTATCTAAGTCACTGGGTTGAATTTGTTGAGATCTATTCTCAGGTAACCCTTTTTCTATCATGTAAATTCACATCTTGATAATTTATATTTTCAATCAAAGTTGTGCCGTTTTCATCCTTTTTTCCACCCAGCCTATATGGACTGAATACTAGTTTGTATAACTTAGATGCAAAAGCTCTTGATAATTGTGTATTTCGAACTTGTTTTTGGTACTTAATATTATACGTATTTTTAGGTTGTAGCATCAAATAATGATGCATCTGGAAGAGTTCTCTATGAATCCAGTGCTTGCATTACAGTCATGCTGTCTAGAGTTGCTCAGGTGCTCAAGTCATCTCAAATTTCAGGCCAAGAGACATCGAATGAAACAGCTAACAGAATTTTAGACCACGCAAAAACAATGGGTTTAGTGGACCATCTATGTTTGTGTTTAGCCACATCTGGATCGAGTCTTATTTCAGGTTCTTCCAACATGCTAAGGGCTGCTTCTGAAGCATGCAGAGCTATCTGGTCTTTGATTAATGCACTGGATATTCTTTTTATGAAAAAATGTGCCATTTTGTTTCCCATTAATGCGTTGCGCAGTCATTCTTTGCATAGGATGGAAGTTGTGCAACATGAGCAAAATCTGTTTGACAAAGCAGATTCAACAAAAATTGTTGATGCAATGACAAGAGCATTTCTTAGATCTAAAGCTGTCCAGGTTGCTGTTTACTATTGTTTTCACCAACGACTTGAGTCAGCAATGAATTGTTGTCTTCAGGTAATTGTGGTTTACCCCTTGCCCCTTTTTTTTGGATATATGGCAACGAGTTTTATACAAAAATATTGGTCAAATATAGTAGATCAATCAAATATTGTTTTGCTGTTTTCCTGATGATGTTGTAGCACATAATTCCTCGTGGTTGTAATTATGGCAGAGGTAAAGGTAATTTAATTTGTTATATTCTGTTTCTCCAGCTTTTGTCAAGGTGCTGCCTACACAATGAAATTGTTCCAGCTCTCCTTTGTGGTCTTCCCAGTTCCCTTCCGGTGACTACTGTTGTTAGTGGGGGTGGTGATGGAACTATTGTTTCAGAAGTTTTCACTGTTTTATCATTATGCAGTTCTTCTGTTAACAAAGACGCTCAGAGTATAGAACCAAGTAATGTAAAGTTCAAATTAACAAATCCTTCTGCTCTGGTTCGTCATTCATGTCTTGTTCTCGCAATAATTGCTCAGTGTTTGAAGTCAACTGGAAGAAATTCAGCAATGTTTATGCTCACTACCGCACCAAAGAAGCAGCTTGCTCGACTTTCAGTGCTTTCAAATCATATTACTTCTGATGATAAAATAAAAGCCTCCATCGAACCTCAAAGTGCATCAGCCATGTTGGCTTTGGCATCCATTCTGTCTCTCGAATCTGGGGCTTTAGTTGAGTCTCAAATATCTGAAATTGCATTGCCTTTAATTCCTCGAACCTCTACACTAAGTGATCTTCTTAAATTTTCATCTGGCAATGAAAACGAATTGGACCCTTGCAACTTCAGTGGGAAACTCTCATATTGGCAAGGGGTAAGAGATGGGTATGTTGGTCTTTTAGATTCCAGACTCAAGTTGGGAGGACCATTGGCTGTTCAGCAGTTGTGTGCAAGTGGCATTCCTCTACTTCTTATGGGCTTATTAGGCAATGGTGTTTTAAACGCATCTCATGGAACTGAACATCAAAATGATAGAGTTGGATTGTCTCCTATTGGTGTTGTATGGACAATTTCATTATTATGTCATTGTCTTTCTGGAGGTGCTTTGATATATCGTCAAATTTTGATTAGGAATGAACATATTAAGCTCATTTCTAACTTGATATGTGATGTTCATATCAAGTTAGTGAAATGCTGGATCGGACCTGGTGGAGGGAAAGCAGGAGTCAGAGATCTAATAAATGCTGTGATAGATATCTTAGCATTTCCTTTTGTTGCTCTTCAAAATGCACCTGGCTTGCCTTCAGCCACTGCTTCTGTCAGCAGTGGGTTTCTTCTTAATATGGGCTCCCCTGGTCAGAGAATATGCATGGAAGATAAGGGTATAGTTAAGGCAATTGAAGAAGACATGGGGAAATATATTAAGATACTTGTGGAGGTAAAATCTTTTTTCGATTCCTCATTTGGTAACTTTTATTGGAGATTAAGAAGCTTCGAGCAAATATCATTGTATCGTGTGATATTAATGAGATGTCATAGTAACTGTTCTAATAGTTCCTATTACTTATATTTTGTTTTCAGTTGATTAACCGATGAATTGCTATATTTACTTTAATGGTCATGTTGTTATCATCATTAAATGGTTTGAACTTTTCAGGTTGGTGTGCCTGGTATTATACTTCGCTGTGTAGATCATATGGATTTGAATGATTTGGGTAGGCCTGTCGCATTTCTGGCTAAGATGGTCTGTCACCGTCCTTTGGCAATCCAACTCGTGAGTAAAGGCCTTTTGGATCCAAATAGGATGAGAAAGTTGTTTGACTGTTCGGGCCCAAAAGAAGTCACACTTGATGCTCTTATGATTATTTCTGATTTGGCTCGCATGGACAAGGTTAGTTTCATTTTCCATCAAATGATTTTATGAATGCAAATACCAAAATCAGTCAGTTCGTACCTTTATTCTATCTATTCTTTTCACTAAGGCTGGTGGGTGCACAAAAAAGAAAGAGGTACATAGGTGGAGATAGTGCTGCCACGCAAATCCTTATTTCATAAATGTATGTGTTAAAAAATGAATAGAATCCTTAGTTTGCTTATTTGGTATCCACGGATGCAGCCATTCTCAAGTTAATCCTCTAAGGATATATTTAGTTTTTGTGAATTTATTGAACTTTTAGACTTTATAGAGACTATCTTTGGGTGCTAAGGCTTTGTCTACAGGTATTTGTTTCAGTGTCAAAATGTCATTTTGATTTCAATTGGTTATAGTTTTAGTTTGAACGAATATATATTCGTGGTTTCAGGTCTTCCACGGTTATGCTTTTACTTTGGATCATTAATTTTTCTGTATTTGCATTTTGGATATTCCTTAATTGTATTTTGGAAAATCATTACTGTCTGTTTTTACTGGTGGTCAGGCATTCTATGAGTACATTAAAGGTGCTACTATTTTGGAGTTCTTGAAAGATTTTCTTTCGCACGAGGATCCCAATGTGCGTGCCAAAGCCTGCAGTGCTCTTGGAAACATGTGTCGTCATAGCGCCTATTTTTATAGTTCACTTGTAAGTGTTCTAAATAAGGGTATTTGTCTTAAAATAACTTATAGACAATGATATTTCGTTGTTGGATACTATTTCCTGAATTTCTTTATATGATTTCATCTACTTCAGCCATTTTCTCCTTCTGTTTATTTTTTGGTTTGCTATTAAGCAATTATGCCTTTTCCAACTGTTAGATATAAACAATTTTGTAAAATAGATTTATACTATTGCCGTAAGTGTTCCTTTCTTGATGGACACAGCACACATGTGAAAAACGAAAGTGATACTATGCTTTCTGCTGTTCTCATATTTTGAATTCTCTTATTTTCAATTGTGATTTCCAGGCTAGACATCAAATTGTTGGTATCCTTATCGAAAGATGTTCTGATCCAGACAAACGAACACGAAAGTTTGCTTGTTTTGCTGTAAGTTTTATCACATTCCCGCTGCCGAAGCTAAAACTTGATCATAATCGTGTCGATCATATTTATAAATGCGTTTGATTTTATAAATTTATTTATTTTGGCTTTAGGATATTGATGTAGTATATGATTTCCTAAAGATATTAGTGTAATTGCATGGACATAATAACATAAAATGCAATCAATTATTTTATTTAATGTTTCACTTGTCAAACACTTAACTGTTTAATTGTCAATGTACAAAGATGTGTCTAGCACCAATTTATCCTTCTTGGTTTTAGACCTGATGCTACCGTGTTTATGTTTTCTTATACCGTACACTTGCCACTTTTCTTGTATTTTCATCTCTTCTAATGTGGTACCTGAACTCAGATTGGAAATGCGGCTTACCACAATGACTTGTTGTATGAGGAGCTGAGGAGATCGATTCCTCATTTAGCAAATTTGTTACAAATGGCTGAGGAAGATAAGACTAAGGCAAATGCAGCAGGAGCACTTAGTAATCTGGTTCGCAACTCTGACAAACTTTGTGAAGACATCGTAGCTAAAGGAGCGGTTCAGGTTAGTGCAAAACTGCATTTTATAGATATCTAAATATTTTATACTAGTGATTATAATTATAAAAAAGCAGTTATTGTAAATTATAATAATACTAGTGATTGTACTGAACTACTTGTAACTAATTTTTTGTATGGGTTGGATTGTGTTTCTCCCTTGCAGTCTCTGCTGAAATTAATTTCCGATTGTGCGGTATCAGCCCTAAATCCAGGCAGAAATGATTCAGGAAACGAATCTCCACTTAAGATCGCTCTATTTTCACTGGCAAAGATGTGTGCACATCCACTCTGTAGACAGTTCATCCGTTCATCACCTTTGTTCCCTGTGATTGGAAGGCTTCAGCAGTCTCCAGAATCATCCATAGCCAAATATGCCTCCGTCATCATTGGTAAAGTTGCTGAACCTTGACATTTTAAGTCTACTTCCACTCAATGCTTCTTGAATTGTACGGACGCTGTAACACTGCAAATAAGTGATTTTTTGACTAATCATGACTTGCAGCCATACCAGAGACAAAGTCATCTTTGGTATATGAGATGATTGTTTATATATGTAAAATATGCAATGTACATATATTGTAATGTTTATTCTAACTGTTTAGTTTGTCTCTTCATGACTGCAACTTATTACTCAATTCACTTAATTAATATCAACTCTGTCTGAATAAGTATTTTTGTTACCATTTATTGAAGAAAAAAGTGACAAGTTAATTAGTGATTTCGTAGTTAAATTTAAAATAATTTAGTCATTTAATTTTAATAAATATTAAGACAAAAATAAAATGACAGTGATTATTAATTTGCAAGAAAAAATTATAAATTGATTAACAATGCAAAATATTAAGTTCATATTGAGTAAATAAATAACTTTGATAACTGACACGTGCTTTACACCATATACAATGTTATGAGAACCTGTACATTTAATAATTTAATTATATATGATAGCTTTGTTGAGTTTTGTAATAATTTTTCTTAAAAATCTTCTCATAATTGAGAATATTTATTTATAATAAAAATGCCACTTTGAATTTAAATTGGTTATTTCATTGAAACTCTTTATTGCAATTAGAAATGACATAGGTTATGTCCCTAAAGATTGAATAATTGTATCTATATTTTTATTTTTATATAAAAACTGAATTAAAAATATTATTAATTATAACTATTTTTCGTAAACAAAACAGTCGAAATTCATTTTAAAATAAGTCATCATTTGTTCAACATTTTTTTTAATTATAAATATTAAAACAAAATTTAAATAAAGTTTATTATAAAATATAAATTTAAATAAATTTAATTTTCTTAAAATATTAATAAAAATATCAATTTTAATAAAAATATCATGTTATTTATTTTTACATAAAAATTAATTTTGATTTTAATTTGGAGATGGATAAAATTCTTCCGATTTAAAGAAAAAATAGAATTGAATTGAGATAAATGATAAATAAGTGACTAAATTGAGATTTTTCACATGATACTTATTTTAATATTTACACATGACATTGCCATTGTCATGATATACTCCCACATGTCAAAACCCTCGTTTGATATGTGGTAATCTTTTTAAAAAAATTTAAGATAAAAAATATTGAAAAAGAAAATTTTGAATTGACATGTGACACATGAGTTAACGATCGTTAGTAATGTACTAACAGAAACTATTAAATTGCATCATATTTTAAAAAATGAGGATCCAATTGAGACCAGTCATAATATAATAATTTAATTGAGATTTTCAAACAAAAACGAGGATCAACTGAGGGCTTGAACCTATACATTAAATATACAATGATTAGATGAGTCTAGAAACACATTAGATCAGTATAGGAAAAAGATTATGAGTTCAACAATAGACATTAAATAATTCTGTCTTATTAGATGAGTATAGAAAAAAATTAGACAAATCTAGGAATTACATTAGATGAGTCTATTCATATACTAATTACACGAGTATAACGAAAAACACTAGACAAACCATTCCATTCGTAAATTAAATGAATAAAACAAGAAAATTAAACATATCTAACAATACACATTAGACGAATATATTCATACACCGATTATATTTATACAACAAAAAACATTGGACAAGTCTACCAATATGCATTGAACGAGTCTTTGCATATACTAATTAGACGAGTATAACAAAAAAATTAGACGATCCATTCCATTCATTGATTAGACAAATATAATAAAAAATTTAAACGGGACTATTGATACACTAATTAAACAAGTCTAACAATACATATTAAACGAGTTTGTCCATACAATCATTAGACAAGTATAGCAAAAAACATTAAATGAGACATATCATACATTGATTACATTGATTAGACAAGTCTACCAACAACATACACTTATAAGATGATCTTATCAATATACATTAGACAAGTCTCTTTATTCAAAAGTTGACAAGTCTATTAATACACATTAAACGAGTTTGTCCATTCATTAATTGGACTAGTTTTGCAACACACTTTAGACAAGTCTGAACATGTAACATTCCGATTGGATATTACTAATATTAATAAAATAAAATTAAATAGTTAATAAATACGCATTAATTTAAATTGCCTTTTCCCAAAAACGAGGAAGAATGAAAACATTTATTAACTTGCCAATAATTCAAAATCCACAAAACATAAAGGTCAACTACAAGTTCCAAGTTGGATAACATAAATGTTTACAAAATACTTAAAAACATAAAGCAATAAACTCCATAAACGCTTTTCCCCTCTTCAGCTCTATGCCTCACCAGAACCACCTAAACATCATCTGCTCCTGTGTAACGGATTACACGATCATCACCAAACACAAGCAAATAAGGTGAGCTAACAGTACAAACATATATATGCAATTCAAATATATAGGCACACACTAACCAGAGAAACTCTATCCTCTAATTCTATACCACATGGCTACCACTAGGGGTGATCATGGATTGAATTTTTAATGATCCAATCCACATCCATTTTGGATTCAAATAATTTGATTAGATTTTCGATCCAAATCCAATTTTTCAAAAAAAGTAGATTGGATTTTTTAAAATTCCAGATCCAAATATTTAGATCAAGTTTAAATCCAGATCTAAATATTTCGATTAAGTTCGAAATCCAAAGTCCAATTTTCAGAAAATAAATTCAAATTCAATTTTTTAAAACTTGTGTCCATAGGACTGACACTATAGAATTTGGCAGATATTTTGTCGGGGCCAACGAGGCCAAATTTCAGCATGGGATGAACTTGGATGACTTTCGAACGAATTTTGGTCGGGGATGACGTGACCAAATTTGGGCCAAGGTCGACTCGACAAAATTTCAGTCGAGATCGACTTGACTGGATTCGACTAAATTTCGGTCAGGGTCGATTTTCCCTAATACGACCAAATTTTGGCCAGAGTCGACTTGGACAAATATGGCCACATTTGGACTAGGGCCGGATCAGTCAAATTTTGGTCAGGATTGACTCCACTAAATTCATCTGCCGGGACCGACTTGATTGAATATGGCCAATTTTCAATCACAGCCGACTAAGTTGAATATATTCAAATTTCGTTCGGGACTTACTCGACTGAATACAGCGAAATTTGGGCTAGTGCCGACTCGACCAAATTTTGGTCATGACCAACTCGACTGAATTTGGTCAAATTTAGGTCAGGACCGACTCGCCTAAATATGACCAAATTTGGTCGCGATCGACTATGCCGAATACGACCAAATTCAGGTCAGGACCAACTAAGTAAAATTTTGGTTGAGGCCAACACGACCGAATTTTGACCGGAGCCAACTCGGCCGAATTTCGGTCGTGGCCGACTTAGTTGAATACGACCAATTTCGATCGTGACCGACTCATTTGAATATGGCCAAATTTTATCCTAGGCCGTCTTAGCCAAATATGACCAAATTTGGGTCAGGGCCGACTCGGCCAAATCTCAATCGGGCCAACTCGATTGAATTCGACCGAATTTTGACTTGAGCCAACTAGGCTAAATACAACCAAATTTTGGTCGCGGTTGTCTCGGCCGAATACGGTCAAATTTTTTCTAGGTCGACTCAGTCCAGTGCACTTAAATTTGGGTCGGGGTGAATTGAACCGAATACATCCAAATTTTGTCCAGGACTAGCTGAGCCAAATTTCAATCGGGACCGACTTGATAGAATTTGGCCTAATTTAGGCAAATTTTGTATAGGGTCACACCAACTCAATCAAATACGACTAAATTTGGGCTAGTCCGTCTCAACCTTAAGACTAACGTAACCAAAAATATAAACTGAAAATTTGGATTGGATATTTTGAATTATCCATTTTGAAAATCTAGATTTAGAGTATGGATATACAATCCATAAAATATATAAAATATAGATCAGATTGATTCCAAATCCAATAAAATGGATTAGATTTTTAATAAAATGAATATTAAATGGATTGGATCATAGCAAAAATGGATTGGATCATGAAAATTAGATTTTTTGCCCATCCTTAGTTTAACTTTTTAGATCATCCCCTGCTTCCTTCCACTCATTTAAGAGTTCAATAAATATAAATTATTGTTGTTATCCTTATAATTTTTATTTTTGTGTTAAATAAACATTAATTATTACTTTTACTCTCATATTTTTATTCTTTCACTTTTATTTGTATTTAATCTCTTTTTATTAATATATTTTTTTACAAGAGTATAATTTAAATTTGTTAGTACAAATTTTTGGATACATTAACAATTCTTTTTTTAAACTTCTAAAATTTTCAATTAAATTGTAAGGTTTAAGGTTTATGAATATAAATTTTAAGGTTTAGTGTTTACGGCCGTCTCACGTCGCACGTCCTACATGTCTCACGTCTCTCACGTCCTACGTTCCACGTCACACGTCTCACGTCCCACATCCCACGTTCCACTTCTCACGTCCCATGTCCCACGTCTCACGTTTCACAATGTCCCATGTCGTCTTACGTCGTCTCATGTCTCACGTCCCATGTCCCACGTCCTACATCTCACATCTCACGTCCCACTTTCCACATCTCACGTCTCACGTCTTACGTTCCACGTTTCACGTCCTACGTCTCACGTCTCATGTCTCACATCTCACGTTTCACGTCTCATGTCTCACATCTCACGTTTCACGTCTCACGTCTCTCGTCTTATGTCTCACGTCTCTCGTCTCACGTCTCTCGTCTCACGTCTCACGTTTCACGTCTCACGTCTCACGTCCCATGTCTCACGTCTCACGCCTCACGTCTCACGTCCCATGTCTCACGTCTCACGCCTCACGTCTCACGTTCAATGTCCCACGTCGCACGTCTCAGGTCTCACATTCCACATCGTTCCACGTCTCACGTTTCATGTCTCACATCTTTCATCGCACGTCCCACATGTCACGTCTCTCACGTCGCACGTCGTCTCACTTCCCACATCTCACATTTTACGTCTCACGTCTCACGTCCCACTTATCACACCCACGTCTCACGTCTCACATTGCACGTCCCACGTCCCACTTATCACACCCACATCTCACCTTCTACGTCCTACGTCGTACGTTTCACATTATTGCACTGAAATACTTGATTCTTTCATAAAATAATGGTGCTTTAGTTTACTGGTTGCAGTATAATTAAGGTTCTTCTTTGTTGTTTATCCTTATTTAGATAATAGTTTCTTATTGATCGAAAGAAGGAAGAGAAATGACATTATTTTACCGTAAATAGGAAAACTAACCTTATGTAACAATAGTAATTTGAAGCTTTTGTAGATGTCTGCTATCATTACATGGATGATTTTATAAAAGTGTTTAGATGTTCGCAGACAATATTCTTTTATTGGTTTTCTGTTCTGACATTCCATATGCGAAGAGATGTGTCACTAAATTTTAATCAAGGGTGGGCAAAAAATCCATTTTTTATAATCCAATCTATTTTTTCTATGATCTAATCCATTTAATATATCTATTTTATTAAAAATTCAATCCATTTAAAATCCATTTTATTGGATATGGATATCAATCTGATATATATTTTTTGAATTGGATATTCATTCTCTAAATCTAGATTTTCAAATGGATAATCCAAAATATCCAATCCAAATTTTCAATTTATATTTTTGGTTAGGTTAGGCTAAAAGTTGAGACCGACTAGTCCAAATTTAGTCGTATTTGATTGAGTTGGCATGATGCTATACAAAATTTGGCCGAATTCTGTCAAGTCGGTCTAGATCAAAATTTAGCCTAGCTGGTTTTGGACAAAATTTGGAAGTATTTGGTTGAGTTCACCCCGACCCAAATTTGACTACATTGAGCTGAGTCGACCTAGACAAAATTTGACCGTATTCGACCGACACAACCGCGACCAAAATTTGGCTATATTCAACTTAGTTGGCCCCAATCAAAATATGGTCGAATTCAATCGAGTTGGCCCCGATTGAGATTTGGTCGAGTCGACCCTGTAAGACCCGTGAAAATTAATTAATTAAATAAATAAATAATTAATAAATGCGGGTGGGAAAATCATTTATGACATTAAATTATGATTGGGATGACGTGAAAAAGTGCTAGCTCAAATGGTTGAGAGTACTTTAGTTGTGTGAGAGGACTTGGGTTTGAGTCCTAAGTATGCTAATTTTGTGTTATTATTCGTTATTATTTTAAATATATGATAATCATGCTGTGAAATAATATGATAATTGGATGATGATTGTTAGCATGAAAAATGAATTGGCTTGGTGGTTTAACTTTGATTTGGCAATTGCATGGTTATGGGTTCAAGTCTTGGAGAACTCACATTAAATTTTATTTTTTTTGTATTTTTGGCTTTGGCTTGAATATGGAAAGGTTGACATGAAACACCACTTAATACCCAATTTTCGTCCTAGGATATTCGCCTAGTTTTTAGGCATACTTTAAAAGGAAAAAGTGGGTTAACAAAGAAGGTTTGACAAGCTGGAAAATATATCCAGAGAGAGCACGAAAATCTGGTATTTGGTGAGGTTTGAGTGAGACTTTTGGGGATGAATTGAGAGAAGGCTGAGGAGGCAATTGGTGTAGGGAGAAATCTTAATCATCAAAGCTTTAAGCGAAGGAAAACCAGGTTAGGGGAGTTTTCACGTTAATTTTTATGTATGAACATGGTTTGTATAGCTTTTGATATGAATTGTGTGCATTACTTTCGTGCTGTTAATGTTTTTCTGGGTTTTTGGAAATTTTCCAGAAACCGCCTGGCGGTGAACTCCCAACCGCCAGGCGACGTGTGTTGGAAAGCCCAGTTTTCTGGGTTCTGGTTGAGTTGCACGACGGTGATGAATACCCGCCAGGCGACACGAGTCACACTGGTGCAATTTTTGTGTTTTCTGGGTTCTGGGAAAAATCTGATCGGAGGGAAAGATAAAGGAACCGGTTAAATGATGTTGTGATGGTAAATAGTATACGAGTTTACTTAATTGATGGCATGATTGGATGAAACAGTGGAAGGATACTTTATAGGGCTGAAAATTTGGGGTTCTTGTCCCAACGATAAATTGGTAGTTAGTGATACTAGGAAGGGAGAACGAGGGTGCTTAAAATAAGAATCGTATGATAAGGATTGTGAACAAGTTTAAGACCAGGATGAGGTGAGTGGAGTTGAGTTTGTAGGCACTGAGATGCTGGGATTCATACCCAGATTTACGTGAACTGCCTGGCGGCACGGGGTCTGCCGCCAAGCGCCATAGCAGAACCAGTAAGGGCGCTTGACTGGGGGAAATTAGGAAATTTGGAAATTCTGGGAATCATTCAGGTTCCTATTGTGTGACAGAGTAACATAGATAGAATTAACATTGTTAAGGATTGGCTATATTAAGGAAAGAGAGATTGATAAATTAAATTGAGGAGTCTATGATGGATTAGAAACCTGGTAACTTTAAGGATGGCAGAGCTAAAGTATAAAATAGTTACTTTGATTGGATAGGTTATGTTTGAGTCCAAGGAGTAGTCGAATGGTTGTTTAAAGTAATTGGAACAATTGGAAGGGTGAGGAGTCTAGAGTACTAGAATGATAACATAGGGAAACTTGGTTACAGTGCTGTCATGTTGAAGAAATGGGAAATTTTGTCAAAACATAATGAGTGTGAATGCTTAGTGCTGTATTTGTGATCATGATTAGAGAGTGAATCCACATTGGTGATACTGTGATGAAGGGAGACATTACAGGTAGAAAAATTACAGTTACTGATATGTTGGAATAGTGGCAGTATAGTTGGACAATTTGATTGATATTTGAACACCTTCAGAATAGCCATTGCGTAATTACTGTCATGGCGCCTGGTGGCAATGTGCAACCCGCTAGGCGATAGCGTCAGAGTAGAAGGGACTGGGAGTTCGTAGCGCCTGGCAACGAGAGTCAATCCGCCAGGCGATATAGGCAGAGACAGTGGGGTTTCTGGAGCGTTGGCGCCTGGCGGTAGTGGGTTGACTCGCCAGGCGGTGGCTACTGTGCTTGCGTGTTTTGAGACGCTTGGCGCCTAGCGGTACGTGTCCCCTGCCAGGCGGTCTAAAGCTGTAGTGCCTAGCGGTACGTGTCCCCCGCTAGGCGATTTGGCTGTTGTAAGTCCTAGTTATTGGACTTTGTAGGGTGATCTATAAGGCTTTTGGTGATGCTTCAAAGGTAAGATTGTTGGGTTCCTTGAGTTGAGCTCGGAACGTATCCCTTGAGTTGAGCTCGAGATAGGGGTTAAGCACGTACATTCCTCGAGTTGAGCTCGGAATGACATCCCTCGAGTTGAGCTCGGGATGATGAATGAACACGAGGAACCCTTGAGTTGAGCTCCGGTTGGTGAGTGTTGCCGGTGTGAGTGTGCTGGTTGTGGCCAGTATGAATGGGTCTAGATAGATTGCCCTCCCCAGTGAATCGCTGACGAGTTTGGTAGTCTTGAGACATTACAGACTATGTTCGTAATTGGGAACTCCACCTAGTGTTACGGTGTATGATCCGTGGCATTGGTTCCCGCACGTGCTATGTCGGTTGTGGCCGATAGGTTTGACAGCAAATTATCTTGGGGTAATCACTAGAAGAGGTAGAACACGAATGGTCTGGTTGTGGCCAGATGTTAGAGAATAGAGACAAAGATTGTATATTAGTTCTTTGTAGAAAATATAATTACATGGTTGGTTATTTAATTATTCTTATAATGTATGTTGATTTCATAAGCTCACCCTATCTGCTTGTGTTTGGCGATGATCGTGTACGCGGTACACGTGAGCAAAGGATGTTGATGCAGGTGGAGCTGGTGACGCTTAGCTACGGAGAGGGGATATCCGGGATGTTTTATATTACTTGTATTTTCTACTATTAGAAATGAAATGTAAACTCATTTGAGACGTTTATTTTGAATTATGACACTTTGGTAATTATGAAATTCGGTTTCCATTATTTGCATTTATGAAAGTTTAAATTTCCCGCGCTTTTGGGAAATGAAGTTTATACATAAATGCGATATCTTTATGATTTTATTTGTTTTATTTATTTAAATCGGTAATATCTTCACGGGATGTTATAGACCCTGATCCAAATTTGGTCGTATTCGGCTGAGATGGCCTAGGGTGAAAATTGGTCGTATTCAAATGAGTCGATCACGATCAAAATTTCGATGTATTCAACTAAATCAGCCACAACCGAAATTCGACCGAATTCAGTCGAGTCGACTCCGGTCAAAATTCGGTCGTGTTGGCTTCGACCGAAATTTGACCGAGTTGGTCCTGGCCTGAATTTGGCCGTATTCGGCAGAGTCGATCACGACTAAAATTTGGTCATATTTAGGCGAGTCGGTCCTAACCTAAATTTGGCCAAATTCAGCCGAGTTGGTCATGACCAAAATTTGGTCAAGTCGGCACTTACCCAAATTTAGCCGTATTCGGTTGACCAAGTCCCGAACGAAATTTGACTCTATTCAACTTAGTCAGCTGTGATTGAAAATTGGCCATATTCAATCAAGTCGGTCCCGACCGACGAATTTAGTGGAGTCAACTCTGCCCGAAATTTGATTGATCAGACCCTGATCCAAATGTGGCCATATTTGGCCAAGTTGGCTCTGGCCAAAATTTGGTCGTATTAGGAAAAGTTGGCCCTGACTGAAATTCAGTTGAATCTAGTCAAGTCGATCTCGACTAAAATTTTGTCGAGTCGACCTTGGCCCAAATTTGATCACGTTGTCCCTGACCGAAATTCGTTCGAAAGTCATCCAAGTTCATCCCATGCTGAAATTTTGCCTCGTTGGCTTCGACAAAAAATTTGTCAAATTCTATGGTGTCAGCCGTATCGAAAATCTAATCCACATCCATTTTGGATCCAAATAATGGATGTGGATCCAAATTTGTGTCCATAAGGCTGACACCAAAGAATTTGACAGATTTGGCCGAATACTTCATAATTTTGTCCAGGACCAACTGGGTCAAATCTCGATCGGGACCGACTTGACAGAATTTGGCCTAATTCGGCCAAATTTTGTATAGGGTCACACCAACTTAATCAAATACAACTAAATTTGGGCTAGTCCATCTCATCCTTTAGCATAAGCTAACAAAATTATAAAGTGAAAATTTGGATTGGATATTTTGGATTATCCATTTTGAAAATCTAGATTTCGAGAATGGATATCCAATCCATAAAATATATAAAATGTAGATTAGATTGATATCCAAATCCAATAAAATGGATTTTAAATGGATTGCATTTTTAATAGAATGGATATTAAATGGATTGGATCATAGAAAAAATGGATTGGATCATAAAACTCAAGGGATGCCATCCCAAGCCACAACTCAAGGGATGCCATTCTGAGCCATAACTTAAGGAATGCCACGTGTTTACCCTTTATCCCAAGCCACAACTCAAGGGATAACATTCCGAGCCATAACTTAAGATCATCCTTAAGGTTTCATCCAAAGCCTTGTAGACGACGCCCATCCACAAGAAGAAACAAGCAGCAAGCCCTGCCCCTGCACTATCGCCCGGCGCTGCTCTAGAGCCACAAGTGAAAGCCAGTCACAAACCGCCTGATGGACGCCACAAACTGCTAGGTGCCACAAATCGTTAGGCGCCACACGCCTCTGAAGCCTCTAATCCTGCAGATACCGCTTGGTGGGACCACCCTCACCGCCAAGCGCCACACGTTTCAGTGGCTCTCTGGATTTGTAGCTATCGCTTGACAGTTCGTCCTTACCGCTAGGCGCTACACCAGTAATGCAAATTTACTAGTTCGTAGCACAACTTCATACCACTTATATCTCATTATTGGTCCCAAATATTACCTCACTCTCCACCTAATTTCAAATAACATAACAATTGTACGTTAACCTATATTTATACCGCATTTTCAATTTAAGCAAATCCACATAACATCTCCAACTCCTAAAATTATATTATGTCTCACCATCAAACAAAACTCTAGTATAATTAAACCTCTAATGCACTGTCATGGCATCCTAATCGGTCAAACCAAATCATAACTTAACATCCTCACATAGTCCCACCTCATGCATTATTATCCTTTTAACCCCATATCCAGCATATCCTAACCCTATTTTTAAGACTCCAATTGACCCAGATTAATTCCCCAACCCGCACTATATGCCAGGTGGTTCATGCAGTTTTGGAAAAACCCAAAATTTCCCCTCATACGTGAATCCTAAACTTTCCAAAATTCCAATTTCTATCAATTTTCAACTCAATATGCTGCAATTTTGTGTTTAAGTTCACAGTTCATTCATAAAGCTTCCAACACACAAAATTCCAATAACATTCTCCACTTAATTAGATCCAAAATCTCTAAACGCCCAAATTCTCAAACCCTAATAATTTGTATACCACCAAATTCATTCAATTTCCTTGCACAACTCTGTAATTTCACAATAAATCCCTTCCCTCAGTCAACCCATAATTAAAATGACTTCTCCATCGATCAAAAGCAGCCCAAAACACAAAAATCCTGAATCGAGCCCATTTTGCTCGCGTCACTTGGCCGGTGTTCATCATCGCAATGCGAATCATGCAAAAACCCAGAAATCAGGTTAGAAGGTTGCGTCGCTTGGCGGGTCGCTCGTGCCGCCAGGTAGTTTCTAGCAGAAACCCAAAAATGTAGTTTAATTCATTAGTCAAGTCTTTCTATATACTGATTAGACCAGTTTAACCATACACTAATAAGATGAGTTTAGCAAAATATATTAGACAAGTCTTTTCATACACCAGTTAGACAAGTCTATTAATACGCATTAGACGAGTTTGCCCACTCACTAATTAGACCAATCTTGCAATGTACATTAGACGGGTCTGAACATACACTAATTAGACTTGTCTATTAATACATATTATACGAGTTTATCCATATACTAATGAGACAAGTCTAACAATACATATTAGAAGAGTCCATCGATGCATGGATTAAACAACTCTAGGAGTACACATCAGACGTGTCTTTCCATACACTTATTAGATGGGTGTAGCAAAAAGTATTACATGAGTCAAATAATACAGATTAGACGAGATTGTAGATACACTAATTAGACGAGTATAACTAAAATATATTAGACGAGTCATTCCATACGTTGATTAGACGAGTTTAGAAATACTTTAATTAGACGAGTTGTTGATGAATTGATCAGACTAGTCTAACAATACACATTAGACAAGTCATTCATATATTAATTAGACGAGTATAACAATATACATTAGACAAATATTTTCATACACAAATTAAACGAGTCTATTAATAAACATTAGATAAGTGTGTCCTTTCACCAGTTAGATGAATCTTGCAATATACATTAAATGAGTATGTTCATATACTAATTAGACGAGTTTAACAATACACATTATACGAGTTTATCCATGCATTGATTAGACATATATAACCAAAGACATTAAACAAGTCATTCCATACATTGATTAGAAGAGTCTAATAATACACATTATATGAGTTTGTCCATACACTAATTAAATGAGTATTGTAACACACACTAGATGAGTTTGTCCATACACTAATTATATGAGTATAACAATATAAATTAGATGAGTCGTTTATACACATACACATTATACGAGTCCATTAATACACATTAGACAACTCTATCCATTCTTTGATTAGACGTGTCTTGCATTACACATTACATGAGTTTATCTATACACATTAGATCAATGTAGTAATACACATTAGATGCATGTGTTTATATATGGATTTGACGAGTCTAAGATTAGATAATAGACGAATTTGTCAATGTATTGATTAGAAGAGTTTAACAATACACATTAGACCAATATGTCCATACATGCACTTATAACAATATATTCCACATATTTTTCATAATCTAGCCTTTGTAATTTTAAAGAGTTTATTTTTTTTTTCACATATTATATCCTTTGTATTTTTACAAAATTTACTCTTTACATTTTTACATACATGTTCACTTTCTAAACCTATAATTAACTTTTTACGTTGATTCTATTCAAAATTTAATTATAAATTTCTTGAATCTCTAAATATAATTTAACCTAATATATATTCAAATATATTTTAATGTAATATATATAATACATATTTACTAAAGAACACAAACAAACATCAAAACATCATCACGTGTATATAAACACGAATTTAAAACTAGTATACAGTTAACATATATTACTAATTAAAATTCTGACGTATGATAAGGTGGATTATTTAAAATTTGTGAGTTTCTGATCCTAATATCAATGCATTTATAAATATTTTCTTTAGTTTAATTATAGTTTAATTAGCAAGTAAATTTAGGATTAAAAATTAGAAGTGTAATTTCATACTAATAATTTTTTTTAGTTAAGTACCTAAAACGTTTTGCAAAATCAAGTGTTTAAAACAATTCAAGCAGCATTAATTCTTGACTTTATTGGTTAAGACTATAAAATCAATTTGCAGTACAAAATTCTCCAAAATGAACTGCAGCTCGGGATAAACACAAATAAGAAACTGAAAATGTGTGTAAGAAAAAAAAAATGATCAAACGATTGAGTATATACAAAGAGTTACTTGCTCTTGAAAGAATATGAATAAATGAAAAAAAGAGTTTGCATTTATTTGCTAATCACAATGATGTCTGGCTGGTTCAGAGAGCTTCAAAGTTGTAAAGATGCATGGAACTATAGTGTCTGCAAATATAAAAAAAAATGTTACTTTCCATATAGGGAAAACAATATTTCATAAAAACAATTGAGTACAATATTTAATATTTAAACAAAAATAACAGCTCAAATCTTAAACAATACCTGTTTAGATATTATTTAGAACTACTTTTAATAGTTTCTCTATCGGAAACACAAAGCCTTTTTCAGTAGAAAATTTTTCAAAATTTTAGTTTCGTATTTGAAAAGTTCAAAATAAAATTTAAATTAATAATAACTATATAACCAACCTTTTCCTAATAATTAAGTGGATATATTAGGTTTTAGGATTATTCATACATAAGAATGTCAACGGAGCGGGTAAGGTACGGGTAGTAGCTCCCCCGTACCCTACTCACTGGATAATATCTGTCCCATACTCGTACCCATATCCGTCGGGTATCCGTTATGCGGGTACCCGCCTATTTTTTTTATATCCACGGGTATCCACATGTATCCCGAAGATTTTTGTAAAATTATTTAAAAAACAAATATTTAATCATAAATAAAATAAAATAAAATAAAATACATCACTGTCATAAATTTTAAATAAAATTTAAATAAACTCAAATTCATACAAATCCAAATAATTATAAAAGTAAATATAAAATGACGTTCAACACAATGAAAATTCTTTAATTAGTGTTTTGATAAAAAAGTCCACTTTCTCCAATTGATTCCTAAAAAATAAACAAAATAAATAAATAATAAACCTCAATTGCCACGTGCCAAGTATTCTTATTTTGATTCCATCATTTGACAACAAGCAT
>Ga0214543_1002210_pt1 | contig 38393 bp, 22 predicted proteins | sample CNSS2metaG_FD_160094 | JGI IMG/M metagenome (GOLD analysis project Ga0214543, IMG submission 160094) | Root nodule microbial communities from cowpea collected in UCLA plant growth center, Los Angeles, California, USA - CNSS2 | ecosystem: Host-associated > Plants > Roots > Nodule | place: USA...
TTTATATATATATATATATATATATATATATATATATATATATATATATATATATATATATATGATCTTTGGTTTTGTTCTTTATTTTTTAAAATGGATACTCGTGGGCTCGATATCAATCAAGCGACATTTCACCCATCTTACCGTTCAAAGTGGTGTGCAATAATAATGTTACTAACGTGCTTAATAGTCTCAACTTAGAAGTTAAGGTATAAAGCGGTTTAAATATTCTTTTCTCTTTTACTCTATTTGAGGTGCTAATGTTCCAATCTTAAGTTAGATGATAGAATCACTATCAATCACCATACATATGAGGTATTATCCGCTTTTGGAGCATGGACTCCATCATTATTTTATTCTTAAAAGGCGTCTCAGAGGATGGAAGGAGGAATAAGTATTTAAAGCCTTTGATCTCGACTTTTAAGTGATGTGAGACTATTGGTTGCAATAGGAACATAAGCCCCTAGTCGAGGTCCAGGAAAATGACGGATCATCCCCAATGGAGGGCTTAAGAGACTGATGGTTCATTTATCAGCCCACTGTAGGCATCAATGTTCTGATCTCAAGTTTGATGATAGAGTCATTTTCAATCACCATACATCTGAGGTATTGTCCACTTTGGAACGTATGCTTCAACACGGTTTTGTCCTTAAAAATCATCTTAGAAAGTGAAAGGAAGAATGAACATTTATCACAAATAAGTATTTATTAGTACTCAGACAATAGTATGGATGCTTGAGAAAGTGTTTATCACAAATGAGTATAGCTTCAGTGAGGGAGAGGTTAGTGTCACTCTTTCTCCTTTGGAAGAATATCATTCAATAGGTTCTAAAATTCTTGGAGAATCATATAGATATCTTAGAGTGCTCAGCCATTTCGTGGACACTCAAGCAATGGACTCTTAAGAGTGGGGTTTGACATTTAAGCGAGGAAATGACAAATTCAGTTATGTTATACGAATGTATCTTATTCAAGCAATGTAATGTCATTTTAAGTGAGGAAGTTTATTCTCAGTTGAGAGAAATCAGGTCATCCAAGGAAGATAACCTCTCTTAATCAACGAGGAAATGTGAATTTGATGTATAATATGTGTGATTGATTATATGTGTTGAGATATATGATTGATGTATGATATGCATGATGATGTATATTATGATCATGATAAATGTGAAATCATTGTTGTGGTAGATATGTTAAATGTGAAATCCACTGGTTTCCTAAATTAATCATTTCTAATGAAGATCGAATATTCATGGATGCATTGTGGAAACACTTGTTCAAGAAATAATGGATTACTTTAGTATTGAGTTCTTGTTACCATCCACAGTCATATGGACAAATTGATGAGATCATTGAGATGTATTTGTGATATTTTATTTTATCATCAATAATCTTAAAAATTGGGTATGCTGATAAAAAAAGTGTTAATTAGGATATGATGAAAGTTTTACTTGTAAATGGTGGTATTAACAGAAAACATGACGTGGACGGCCAACAAAGGAAACCTAAATTAAACAACTTGCTGACTGTGACAGGTTTTGAGCTTTTGTGACAGTCATATTAGCATCTTCCCCCTTTGTTTGGACTATAATTTCTTTCTGTAATAAAATGAAACTTATTTCAATTTCCTAGGAATTTAGAAACAAAATTTCTCTTTCACATTCGAGAACCACTAAAACTGTTGAATTATTTCCGGAAAAGAGAAACCAAAACAATATCCTTCAAATTGACAAGCAAATCAATCAAAACTTATTTTGTGTTTGAAGCATATCACAAACCAGTAAGCAGAGAAATGTCAGAAACAAAGTTGAGCGGCTTCAAAGACCAAAAATGGTCACTCCATGGCATGACAGCTCTAGTTACAGGAGGCACCCGAGGCATAGGGTTTGTTCACTTCTGTAATGTCTGCTACATTCTTGTTTTAACATTCTTTTCTCTGTTACTTCTACTTCAATTTTTGATTCTGTTGCCACATTTAGATACGCTATAGCCGAAGAACTAGCAGAATTTGGAGCATCTGTGCATATATGTGCTCGTAATCAGCAAGATATTGAGAAATGCTTAGAAAAATGGAAAAGAAAAGGATTTCGTGTAACTGGTTCGCAATGTGATGTACTATTCCGTGACCAACGCGAAAATTTAATGAAAAATGTTGCTTCCATCTTTGACGGAAAACTCAACATTCTGGTATGATATGACCCTTTTAGTTTAAATTTTAACAATTTTATATCAGTATGTTTCTGCATAATATGCACAACATATATCATGACATTATTGAAACTTCGGTCTGCATAATTCATGATAGCATGAGAATAGTATTTCTAATAACAAAACTTTGGTATAGAAGCAACTACTTACTGAGTACTGCTAATGCATGTTCAGAGGGATAAAAATAATTTATATTAAGATATATGGTACCTCAATTCTCTTTTGCCTTTTCTGGTTTCAGTTTCCCCAATCTCGAATTACTTGGTAAATGATTTTGTGTAGATAAACAATGCTGGAACATGCCCACCTAAGAACCTCATAGATTATACTGCAGAAGATGTGAGCAGAATAATGGGAACTAATTTTGAGTCTAGTTTCCACCTATGTCAACTAGCACATCCCCTTCTCAAAGCATCTGGATATGGGAGCATAGTATTCATATCCTCCATTTCAGGTCTTAAAGCTTTGCCTTATATTTCTGCCTATGCTTCTTCTAAAGGTATTTTTCCCTCTTTCAATCCTTTTAACTTGAAAGCAAATTGGAGTTTCAGAAGATAATGAATATCTGTATATAAATTTAATTCAGGAGCTATGAATCAATTCACCAAGAACGTGGCATTGGAATGGGCAAAGGATAACATTCGTGCAAATTCTGTAGCACCTGGATTTGTTAGGACCGAACTTCTGGATTCTATAACGGTATGTAAACTTCTGGATTCCTAAAAATTAGTTATCTTGGGTTTATAGAGGAGGTTTTGCTCAGAAGATACAATACCAACTAGATCTGAATCTAACTATATAAGACATTAACGCCACTCTTAACCTAAAAGATTAAAATAATAGGTTTATGGGTCTTTATCCTTATATAGTGTTGTAGTTATTCCTTTATAGTAAATGTGGGACTTAAAGTAAGACTTAAATTTTCCTAACAAGTTAGTTTCATCATATAATGTGAAAGCTTACTACTTTCAGCGAAATTTCTCTTAGCACTCAGATTTTGTGTTTAACTCATTCCAATAAAACAAATCAATAACTGATATAAACTAGTGAATATTTTTTATTCAGATTTATAAATACTATAATTTTCGTGGTTAATTTAGCAACCATGACCAATATCTGTGTGCATTGCTATTGCTATACAGGAATCTATTGATGAAGGGAAGAAAATTGTTGAAGCTATGATTTCTCAAACACCGGCTGGTCGCATCGGAGAACCTAAGGACATATCAGCCATGGTTGTTTTCCTTTGCCTTCCGGTTGCTTCATACATCACTGGACAAATTTTAACAATAGATGGAGGTTTCATAATTTAATCTGTGATTTAAAATAAAATAAATAACTGTCACAAAGACAAATATCCGCATCAACTTGGTTTGTCAGAAGCTCCTAAACTAATCATTATTGGTATTGTTTGAAGTAGAATATTTTAAGTGTTATCTTTTTCATTATAAATTTCAGTTTATCAATTTCAAGTTAACTTCAAACGAGTATATATATTACTTTAGTTTGCTTCTTTTGTTGCTAAATTTCTGTTGTCTTCCCACTAATGTTTAGCCCCACTTCCTGTTATATTGTTGTCTGGTGTCCATGCAAATTAAAGGTAGAAGAGAAGATGTTCAAAAAAGTTATAAAAAAAATTCAACTAAAAAAACTAGTGAACATTCAAATGCTCACAATATGATAAAAAAGGAATTGAAAGATAGTATAATGAAAAAACCACTTAGTACAAATTAAATTCTATACGGGAGTATTTGTTCTGGAAAATAATAAGAAATGAAATGAAAAACAATGAGAAGTTTAAAAAGGAAAGAATTGGAGAAGTTGTAACAGGAAAAAGTATATATGAGAAGAAGTACGCGAGAGAGAAAAAGAGAAGAAAAGAAAAAAAAGAGTGTAAAAGCAAATGAGTCATGGCGATGATTCCTCAAGTAACAGCGGTTGGAGGTTGAGTAACTGGTTTACATAAATACTTTATCTATTTTTAAATCTGGATTAAATATGTTTTTCGTCCCTCGATGTTTTTCGTCCCTCAAGTGTAAGTGAAATTTGAAATTAATCTTTCTTCAAAAATTTTTACCAGTTTAGTCTTTTATCTTAAATAATGCGTAAATTTACTTCTTTTAACCAAATTTTGTTAAGTAAGTTTATCTAACGTTTCAAGTGCATTTCATGATAGTATTTGAATTATTTATACTGTTTGACACATTTTAGTTTCAATGTTAACTCAAATATTATTATAAAATGCGGTTAAAATGTCAAATAAACTTAACAAAATTTGGTAAGAAGGATTAAATCTACGCATTTCTAAAAATAAAAGCCTAAAAAATGGTATAAAATTTTGAAAATGGACTAATTTCAAAATTTACTAAAACTTGAGGGACCAAAAACATATTTAACCGATTAAATTTTAACTATGACACAATATTTCGATTTATGTAAACAATTATTGATATTAACAAACTGAATATGCTTTATTTGATCAGAAACCCCTGTTTAGAAGAAAAAGGAAAATAACAAAGAAACAAATGAATTTCTGCGAGCATTAAACTAAGTTATATATAAATTAAAAAACTAATTCAAAAAAAAGGAAATTAAAAGTTTTTTATATATTGAATTAGGTATAATTTGACATCAATACTACTATTTAATACTCATATAAATTAATATTTTATTAAAAAGAATTAATGTCAAATAATAGTAATTTGGAAATTGATGGTTTGAAAGTTACTTTTTCCTTTCATGTTATTGAAAAGAATCATCCTCTATCCCCATTCCGTATACGAGCTGCACATAAACTCAATTCTCCACCACAAAATTACTCAGGTCACGACAGTAATTGGATGGAAAATTTCACTCATTGCATCGCAGCGTTCTTATTCCACATGATGGTCCCCTGAACACCACCAAACACGAAAAGTGATATTTCAATACTATTATCTGGTACCACTGTACCAAAGAAAAGGACATACATTTATATGTTTTTTTCTCCAAAGTTCCCTGACAAATCGAGCGACATTATTAAAATCAGTGATACGATTTCAATTCATAAGATATTAATACCACCTTTAACCCAAAAGAAAAATCAGCACGTGCTTAATCAACATTTTATTTTTATTTAATCTAAAACTTAGACTATTTTTTTAGTTTCAATTTCTAACAAATTATAACAAGTTATATCATCTGTGTTTACAAAATCGAAGTTCCTAGAATACCTATCACAACCAATCAAAGCTTCTCTGTGTGTATAAAATAATTGTTGTATTTCTTCCACTCATTTAAGCACATTATCTATCTACATTCTGTGTATCTTAGAAACAAAAGGACAAGCACTAACTTCTGAGTCAGAAGGATTCTGATAAGCAGAGAAAAATGGCAGAAACAAAGTTGAGTTCCTTCAAAGACAAGAGATGGTCACTCCATGGCATGACAGCTCTGGTCACAGGAGGAACCCGTGGCATAGGGTTTGTTCCATTCTCAAATGTTCTTTAGTTAAATCCTTCCTGTGTTAATCTAATTTCTTTCTCTGTTATTCTTATTATTGTATTTGTGTTCAATATTGTGAATTAGCCATGCAATTGCAGAAGAGTTAGCAGAATTTGGGGCAGTTGTGCATGTATGTGCCCGTAAACAACAAGATATTGATCGGTGCTTAGAAGAATGGAATAACAAAGGACTTCGCATAACAGGGTCGGTGTGCGATGTACAATTCCAGGACCAACGTCAAAATTTAATGAAAAATGTCGCAACCATTTTTCAGGGAAAGCTCAACATTCTGGTATATGATTCTCCTGTTCAGATTAATTTCTTAACAAAATTTTACATTTAACTTTAAGTATCTCAAAACTTTTTTGGAGGATATTTGAGTTATCCGAGGTTATACAAACTCACACTTGTAGTCTGATAAGGAAAGTATATTTGGGTATGGAAAGGAGAGGGAGAGAAATACTGCCGATAACTAGACTTGGTTACATGACTAGACTTTGGTGAATTGTTTTTACAGATAAACAACGCAGGAACAGCTTCAACTAAGAGCCATTTAGATTATACTGCAGAAGATGTTGCAGTAATAATGGGTACAAATTTTGAGGCATGTTTCCATCTATGTCAACTAGCACACCCACTTCTGAAAGCATCTGGGTGCGGCAACATAGTATTCATATCCTCTATTTCTGGTCTGAAAGCTTTTCCTCTTTGTACTGCTTATGCAGCCTCCAAAGGTACTTTTCCATATCTTTATATCCCTGTCATTATAAGGCACCATGATAAATTGGAGTTGCAGAAGATAATCAACATGCAAACATAACTTTGTTCAGGAGCTTTGAATCAATTCACCAAGAACATAGCATTGGAATGGGCAAAGGATAATATTCGTGCAAATGCTGTGGCACCTGGATGTGTTAAAACAGAACTCCTGGATTCTCTCATGGTATGTATGCATTCTTTGCTGTTCAGAACTACATTGTTTGAAACAAAACTAAAATAAGCATGTATGATTTATTTAGTTTTGAACATTTATTAAAGATTGAGAAACTTTACAGAAATTTATCAAAAATCATACTGATGAAAAAATTATTAAATGGGTTGGATTTCAAACTCAAAATCATGGATTGTTGTTGTGATAGGAAACTGCTGATGTGAATAAGAACGTGGAGGATTTGATGTCTCTATCACCAGCTGGTCGCATTGGAGAACCTAAGGACATATCACCAATGGTTGCTTTCCTTTGCCTTCCAGCAGCTTCATACATCACTGGACAAATTTTAACAGTGGATGGGGGTTCAATACTTTAATTTTTTTTTTTATAACCAAAATAAAATTAATTAATTAATGCCCAGAACAAGAACATCTCTGAGCAACTTGGTTTGTCTGAACTGGGAATTACTTATATTTCAAGTGTTATTATATGTCTCATAAACTTCTTATTTTAAAATTGAAGCTAATTTCATACAGAGTTGCTTTATTTGGTTTCTTTGTGTTGTTTAAACTTTTTACCTTGGTCATTATTTATTCCGGCTCTTCTTGCATATTTCTAATCACTAGATATAAACTTGAATGTACAGGGAGTATTGTAAATTTAGGTCTTAATTGCATATCAGAAAAAATAAACAAAAAAAGGGTAAATTGTGAAATTAATTAATTTCAATAATAAAAAACAAGGAAAAAAAAAAGAAAAAAGTTGAGAAAGTAGAAAAGGATCATTACAAAAAAAAAAAGTAAATGAGAAAAATTTAGAAAGTTAAGCGTTAGAATTTTTGTTAAATAGTTTACATGAATAGTATAACTGTTTTGAATAAAAATGAGATTTTTTGTGAGGTTTTACACTTCCTATCAAATAATTATTGTATTTCATAGCCCATCAAAGTTATGTTATCTCTTCATCATAAATATCAATTTCATTATATGAAAATTTTATTAAAAAAAAGAAAAAAATATATGGAGACTATACCAAATTCATGATAAAATTACATTGTACACATTGACTAAAATATTTATTATATGTAAAAATAAGGAAATTTATCAATGAAAAATAGTAAACAAATGTAACCCCTAATGGCTTAGTAATAAGCATATGAGATTTATCATTGACTAACTCTTTCACATCCAAAAAATTGTTAAAACTCATCATTGTTTTTTAAAGTCCTTGAATTCGGTAGGTTTAGTATTAACTTTCTTTGATCTACTCCTACCAGGTTTTTTTGTAGTTTGAACTAGCTCATCACCTTTTTCAGTATTAGAATCATCCCATTCATCAATCATGTTAGTCTATTTAAAAGCTAATTTCAATTTTACTATGAAATAAATTGAGATGTTGTAAACATTGCAAACTACATCTTCCAAAGGAGACATATCAGTCAATGAATCATAATCCACTGGCATACTACCACCATTACAAAGAAAAAGTTATTCTGCGAAGGTTTTTATCTCAAGTTGTGGGGGTTGTTACCCTCTACAAATTAATTTGTGGGGTTTTTTTAAATCTCTACAGATATGTTCGTCACAGCTTTTTTGTGGAGGTTTACAGCGACATCTAGTATCTAATGTATACCGTAAAGGTTTTTATGTGGAGGGTTTTAATATCTCCTATTTGTGACTATTATTTTGTGAAGGTTTGAAACCTCATTTATTTGCAACTATTTTGTTACATGAATTTAAAACCTTAATTTGTATTATTTATTTTGTGGATTTACTACTTTATTTTGTTTGTGCTATTTCTAATATCCTAAATACAATAATTTGTTAGTTATTAGAAACTCTTGTACATAGTAATGTATGTCATCATTTGAAGTGCTTATACTTTTGTGTCAAATAATATTTATCTGCAAACTTCCTTCAAACACTTTAATTGTGACAAAAACATGAGAAACTTTTAATCAATGACATAAGTGTGATTTGCAAGAATAAAAAGAAAACAATAAGACAACAAATTAAAGTGAACATAAAGACTATAATTCTTTCTTAATATTTCCAATTTATACAATGGTAGGAGATAATTCACACTGAATAATCAAAGTGTGTAACTAACTTAACACAAAAAAATGAAAACTATGGCTAGAATATATGGAGGTCGTTCACAATGAAGCTACCATCAACATAAAATATATGTCTTGTGAAAGAACTTGCAAATGAAAACTATGATGGGATCTTGCGACAAATTACAATGTAGTTTGAATTTCATAGAGATTTATTAGAAAAGGGGAAAAATTAAACAAAAAAAAGCCACAAATTCTTGTTATCTAATAGAAAGAATGAATGAATTAAATATGGTAAAAAAAAGGGAATAAAGTGTAGAACACAAATTGAAACATGAGTGGTATAAGTTCCAATCCAATGCAATTGAGAGTTTCTTATCTCTAAGGATATTAAGTTTCTCCACTTTCTAGTTGTTGTCTTTCTGTTATGTTCTTATGATGATGGAAGTTGAGGTGAAATATCATTATTTTCCACTGGTCCATGCAAAAGTATGCTTCTGCTTTAGCAGCTTATCAAACTGTTTCTACAGATTTTCCAAGTAATTTTGAAGCTCCAAGTACTTGGTTTTCATAGTCTCAAGCTCAAACTTGAATGTGTTGATGTCTTTCTTAGATGTTGCCCACCCTTCTTGGAATGATTATGGTATCCCTTCTAAAAGTGTTTTCTGGTTTGGAATCATTGGTTGGGAATGATACTCAAAACCTTATTTTAGAGAACTGTTGGATAGTGCATTGCTTATTTGTACTTGTTCAGAGAATAAAATTTGCACCACTAGCCTCAATGGAAGCCTTTCATTTTGTGTAGGATACATGCAAGCATCAATAGACAGTTTTTGACAATCCATTACACGGAAGAGTCACTTTCTTTCATGCTTAGTTACAGTTAGATGTGCTTGTTAATTTTGTTCAAGGGTATAAAGAATTGCATAAGTAGACATTATAGTCACATGTGAATCTAAACTACTCAACATTTTTACTTGTATTGCTAATTTCGAAATGCAGTTTTCCAAACCAATGTATATAGATATTGCTCACTGATTGATGGAAAATAATAACCATATTTAGTATGATACTCTTAAGTTACAATTCAAATTTACCTTGTAGTTTTACACAAATATGGTGCATCCCAGGTAGTTTAGAATCACACATTAGTTAATTACGATAAAAATGGAAAATTTGTTCTATTTTCCTTTTGGAGAAGGAATCGATTACCTTAAGATAAGAATCAATTGTTTTATAGAGTCCATCGTCAGAGGTCCTAGCTGACTCAGGCAAAGCTTCTGCAATAACCTGAAACTTTGTGAGAGACCACCTTAAATCATGTTAATTTGTGGAGGGGTTTATAACCTCCAAAAAATAACTCCCACTAAATATCATTTTTTTAGTGCACTAGTAAAAACATTTAGATTCTTAACAATAAAAGATCCATGCATAACACAAACTTTATCATGATTTGGCTTAGGGTGTGACTGAACAACAAACGGTACCAAAGAGATTAAACCATAGTAGGATCCTCCACAGGCTTAACCATAGGCTCCCTAATAGGCTCCACCACGAGCTCCACAAAAGGCTACATGGGCTTTAAAATTGAACCTAGAGAGTCATTATTCTTTCACTTGCATTGGCATCTTGTTGTAATTATCTACAATTTGAACAAAAAAGACAATTTTGTACACTCCACGTCAGCAATACACACAAATTTTGGCCTTTCCACGAAAATTTGATTAGGAAAATCAAATAGCAAATCAACATCAACCAAGATACGGATAAATACACCTCGAGACTTATTATTAGTGTAATAATCTAAAGATAAGATTGTGCTAATGCCACACACAATTGAAAACATCGCCTTTGACTGACAATATTTCAAAGGAATGTCATGTATGTGCATCCAACATTGAGTTTTGGTGAGCTTCATAGAAGCCGGGACAAAATATTTAGTCCAAGAAAAAACACGAAGGATTCCAAGAGACAAATTACAAATTCTGACAACTAAAATCCTTTGCCAAGAGGAATTGTTTTCCATTGACCTAAATGTTTTCAGACCACATCAAGCTTCTCTCAAAAATCTAAATGCGTTAGATGTTTATCCTCTTTTGTTAACAAAATACGTCCATGCAAATGATTTTTGTACTCCTCCAAACCAGCTAAATAAACTTTCTCAACAATTTGCACTGAGACTATATCTCCCTTGATGCAAGGTGGTAATTGTGGTAAAGAAATATCAAACACATTATTAAGAACATGGACAAATGTACGTTTTTGTGCCTACATATTTGAAGAGGATGTAAGACCCGAGAAAATTAATTAATTAAATAATTAATTAATAAATAAATAAGGGTAGAAAGCACCTTTATGCCATTATTTATTGTTTAATATGACATGGAAAAGTACTAACTCAAATGGTTGAGAGTACTTTGTTTGTGTGAGAAGACTTGGGTTCGAGTCCTATGTATGCCAATTATGTGTGTTATTTTATTGTTGATTTTTAATAATATGTATGAATATGGAATTGGTATTGTAAACTTACATTGATTGGAGTGTATCACAAAATGTGATTTGGCATAGTGGTTATGCTTTGTTCTTATGTGTGGGAGGCCACGGGTTCAAACCTTGTTGGGGGGCATAAAGTGGGCTATATTTTTACTAATTCTACCTTAGAGTGGAGTTGAAAGGGCAAAGGTAAAAAAGAGAGGAATGGACAAGGCCTCTTTTAGAGGAGCACGAGTTTTGAGGGAGGAGCATTTTCTTTCCCCAAATTGAATCAAGAAGTCCAAGTTAGGGGTGCTGAATTTATGTGCGTTTCACTTGGTTTGTATTTTTGTGTGGTGTGCTCAATTGGGATTTGTATCTGGTATGCTTTTAGGGGTATTTTATGCGGTTGTGATTGAGTAATTGAGTACTCTTGGTGCTATGCAAATTCTTTGATATATCACGTAAGTTGGATGTGGGTTTGGGGTTTTCGCGTAGTTCTTTTGGGAAGTAATGAGTTGGTATTCAAATGGGATGAAAATTCAATTATTAAGCATGATTTTGATGTACTTGTGCCACTACATTGTGTTGGTAATGTTTGATTAGTGTTTTGGTATGATTTTGGCGAAGTGTGTACGTGAACAGACTCGAAACCCTGCACGTCTCGCCCAAGCGGGTCCATCTCGCCTAAGCGAGAGTTACAGAGTCTCACCTTGAGTTCTGGTTCGTGGTTCTCGCCTAGGCGACCAAGGAGAGGTTTGAGCGACATGGTCTCTCGCTCAGGCGAAAGGCACTCACCTAAACGAGGTCGCGGGGAGAACTTGAGAGTTTAAGCGTGATATCTCGCCCAGGCGAGATGTTTTGGAGCTTTGAGCGACTAACACTCTCGCCTAGGCGAGAGTGGCTCGTCTAAGCGAGTCCTCGAAGTGTTTTCTTGTGTGTGTGGTTGAATACTCGTCTAGGCGAGGTTTAGGTGTGGTTTTAGGCGAATGTGTGGCTCGCCCAGGCGAGGGGATCTCGCCTAACCGAGATAACGTGAGGTTGTGGCTGTTTTAAGCTAGCCCAAGCGAGGTGAACTAGCCTAAGCGAAGCAGAGGGCTTAGCTTGGCCGAGAGGCTCTGGCTTAAGCGAGTTTATGTGAATTTCTCATGGTTGTATGATCTTGTGTGTGTGAAATGATTACTTTTCTTAAGTATATGCATGTGTGGTAGTGTGTGGGCTTGAAGGACTAAGTCCAATAGGGGTCTAGGATGTGCTCGGTGGTTGGACACATGATGGGCATGGAACTGGTTGAGTTCCCATCGGCTACTAATGGGCGAGGAGTCCTTAGTATGGTGATTGCATGTGTCGGGCGCATGATGGGCAAGGAACTGTTATGTTTCCGCCGGCTACTATTGGGCGAGGAGTCCATAATATGGTGATTGCGTGCGTGCCAGGGTCCAAGTATGAGGCTTGGATGTTTTTACTACAAGCGAGGAGTCTGTAGGGCAGGACTATGAGCGGGATAGGCTCATAGGGTTGGACCACGAATGAGTTAGTTTCGTGGGAGCACAGGGAAGTCCCAAGACCTAGTTCATGCATATGACTCATGAAGGATTATGAGGTCGTGGTTGGGTGATTTGAAAAGTATGAGAATTTTAATTATGTTATTTAGGTTGGGGAAAACATATTTATATTCTTGTGTATCAGTTTTAGATATTATGCATAGCTCACCCTTTCTCTGTGTGTGTGACGATGATCGGATAACTCGTTATCCGGGAGCAGATGATTTGACAGATGAGCCAGGAGACGGCATAGACTCGGAGCGGGGGCTAGCTTGGGATTTTTGTATATATATTTAATATTTTAGTTTGAGATAATTATGTAATCATTTCAGGAGCCATTTAATTTTTATTTCAGTTTTATGAGTATGGACTCCTGGTTTATGACAGTTATATTAAAGTTTTAAATTTCCCGTGTTTTTGGGAAATAGTTTTATTAAATGCGTTCTTTATTTTATCTTGGATTTTATTATTAAATTTTCGTAATATTCATTAGGGATGTTACAGAGGATTTCAAAGAAGATAACTTTCCCAAATCATGATCTTGTAAGCAACCTCAAGGGATATGAAATCTCGAAGAAGAAACACATATCCCTCAAACCAGCACACTCTAAATTGTGGAAAGTATTGACCACAACATGCAATCCAACCCAACCATAATCTGCACCTCCACATGAATGATGACACTCTCAAGGAAAATCCCAGCCCTGCACACATAAAGCATAATCATCACTAATAATTGGCATTATCATGTTTTTATTTTTATTATTTTTATTTTTATATTTTATTGTTATTTTATTTTTGGATTTTATGTGATATTTCAGGTTTTATTCAATAAAAGTGGAAGAGATAAACATTTGGGTTATATTATGCAAATAAGTGGAAATCTCAAAGAATTGAGAATATTATCAACAAAATAAGTGGAATATTGACTAGTAAAAAATTATCAACAATATCAGTTATCCACAAAGCTAGTTACTCAAGTTCAATTTAGAATAACTGAATATAATTTAAAAATATGGAGTTTGGGAAGATTAAAAAGATAAGTCCAATAGGGAATTCCAGGAAAAAATCAAGTCCAAAGTTGCAAGCCCAAATCAAATTCGTGCCATTCGCCTAACGAATCATGCTTAATTCGCCCAGTGAGTCAAAATACACTTAAAGAGAAAGAAACTTGATATCTATATACTTGAAGGTAGAAGGACATTCTGAAGGTTATAGGCATTAAATTCCATCATTTCAATATGTCTAGGAATAGTTAACTCTCTCATTCATGGGGGTTGGGTGTAATGTATTATTAATTCTCTATGAATTCTTCATTCAATATAATCATTTACCATAATCTCTTATGTTTTATTTTTGTTTTTAACTACATAGTCTATGAATTTTGCACATGCGAGAGTCCATACTGATCCGAAAGATAGTTTAGAAACCTATATTATGATCTCTAATTGCATGTTCTAGATATGGTGCATATGTGGGAGTACAGGCTGATCTGAAAGATAGTTTAGGAAACTTGAGTTGGATAAAACAATTATTGATTTCACATGCTAGACATAGATGTGGTTAGTAGTCATTTTAAATATCAACATATGGTCATTAATGCAAATGTAATAGTAAAAATGGCTAGTTTGCACCGAAATCGATACATGTTACAAATGATGTGAGTGTTAGAGACAAAACAAGGAATATATTGTTTGTTGTTTTTTACTTTGAATGAAATCATGCAACCCAATCCCCGTGAAGTTTTATCTTATATTTTCCTCAATCAAGTTATTTGTTTTCACTATACCAATTTTTTGTTTAACCTTTACATTCAATTATGAATTTATTTTTTATCTAAACCAAAAATATTGTTTTTATCATCCTTAATCAGTAACTCACAAATTAATTTAAACCACATTAATTCTTGTGGGATACGATATATGGACTTATCCACTATATTACTTATACGATTTGATACACTTACTAAACACATAACCGTCACCTACGAAACCTCCTTCCTTTTACACTTTCACCAAAACATGTGTTTACTTTTTAAGCATCTCCATTAAATATATGTCATCATCAACTAACAATTTTATCCTAAATTTAATCTTATAAGTGAGATAAATTATTTTCTTAAATTAGCATAATCAACTTAGTTACTTGTAGAAAAAATATTAAATGAAAACTAATTAATTTGACCATGTTCTTGACATAATTGATTTTACTATGATGTACAATTTTACTATGTTCTTAGACATATAAAAATGTTGAAGAAAACAGAAGATGTAGATGATGTACAATTTTTAAAATTTATTTATAGTATATATATATATATATATATATATAATATTATCCTGAATGTGGTTTTAATATATTTTCGTTAAAATAAATTTTTTAATATTTGACGATAAATTTAAATAATTATATTAAGATTATAATTTATTATAAATTTTAATAAGAGGGGAAAAACAATCATGCAAATATAATGTGGTTTAAGAAAAAAATAAAGAAAGATTTGGCACATGAAAGATGTACGTGGCTGTTTCCTGTCCGTGCATTAGGTCCAACCTACCTATTCTTTTTCAAATTTCAAATAACTTCTGGAACATTCCTAAATGTCAATTAATCATATTCCGTTAATTAATTAATATTTAGACACAGATCATTTCAAAAATAAAATATCATTACTTGACCAACAATAAAATACAAATACTTATGCGCAACAAGACACGCGTCACTCAATCATGCACCTCGAAAGCGACGCAGTGGTCCACTCCGTTTTCCAGAAACTTCTACACCATACCAGGGCCTCAGGCTATGCAATCTGCAGGTGCGGTCCTGATCGAGCCACGTGTTCCAATCTCCACGTCATCATCCGACGTGGCGCCCGCTATTACCTTGTAATTGATACGCTGTCTTCCAAAGTTTAAACTCCTCTCTATTTTTCTCTCAGCTTCTGGTTTTGGCTTGAACAAACGCAGCGTTGTTGTCGTTTCGTTTCGTTCTTCTTATTTAGAAGAGCTCAGGGGGATTTCTTCTGCGTTTTGGACCTTCGTCTTGTCGTTTTCCGGATCGGAGTTTTCTCGCCATGGGCGAAAACGAAGCTGCGGAGGATGCGAAGGTGGTGGTTGAGGAGGAAGAGTGCGCTGAGAAAATGGTGTACATGTGGGGATACCTTCCTGGAGCCTCGCTGGAAAAATCTCCGATACTGTCTCCGGTGCCGGTTCCTCTCTCCGATCCTTCACTTGCAGGAGATTCGTGGAAGGACGTGTGCGGTGGTGGTTGCGGATTCGCCACAGCCATTTCAGGTAGATTACTCAGTCCGTTGACTTTATTTTGACCAAATTCACATTGAAACATTAAACAACGTTGAAGATTTTCTAGATCTGAAGTCGTTAGTAGGGGATCCTCGAACTGTTTTTCTTTCTTAATCCCGAATCATCGGTTAAAATCTGGAAAACCTTTTTTCTTTTGCGTTTTTGTGAGATACCCGGATTTGTTTTGTGATTTTTGCAGAGAAAGGGAAGCTCATAACGTGGGGTTCTTCGGATGATGAAAGCCAGAGCTACTTGACTTCGGGGAAGCATGGGGTAATGCATTTAGTGTTCTAATATGGGGCTTGGTTTGGGTGTGAATTTGTAGTTGGAATTGATTTTGCAACTTGTTATGTATGCATGTGCTTTCTGAAGGAGATTCCAGGGCCTTTTCAGCTTCCCACTGAGGCTTCAGTGGTGAAGGCTGCTGCTGGTTGGGCTCACTGTGCTACAGTCACTGGTAATGTTTTTTGTCCGATATTGATTTAGTGGTTATGTTTGGATTTAGAGATGATTCAGTGCTTGCTGGATTCCTATGACTTAATATGGCTGGTCGCGTTATAAATTTTGCAAATAAATTAGAAAAATAAAAGCTTTTGTCTACCGCGGTACTTCTGTAATCGAGTCACCACGATCTTTAGTTAGATTGTTTAAGCTGATTGCACCATAAACTCAAGCACATTTTGGTGCTTATTATTGGATTCTGGTGCAAAAAAAAAAAAACTGTGTCAACTCTTTTGACTGCAGTAAATCTTTGTGTGTATTGTATTGATTAATTGATAATTTATTACATAGATATTGACATAGTTCATCTGGCTCATTAACTACATAGTTTTTTATTTATTTTCTTAAACAAGCAGACATGTAGTCTTTCAATTAATAGAAGTAACAGCATACGCTTGTATAAAGTTGAAAAATCGAATATATATATATATATATATATATATATATATATATATATATATATATATATATATATATATATATATATTTTTTAAGTTCTAGTATTTTTTTTTCATGGCGGTTATAGTTGTTTGAAACTCCAATGCTAGGTTGAGAGAAGTGGAAAACATTTTTGCTTTTCTACATTTTTTCTCCCTACTCCTTTATTTCAATGTCTGGTTTCTCGTTATTCACTTCTGTACGTGAAGAATGGATTACTAATAATTAAGGGGCCGGTACATTAGGCAGCCAGAAGCCTCTTTACTGAACCTGATGTAATTTTTTATTCAAAATTTGTTTTTGAATATTCTGAGAAACTACATTGTAAATTAAACCTTTGAAGTTGATCGTTTACAAATTATAATGCTATTTTATGTAAGTGCTTCTATTGATTGACCTTACTTTTAAAGGAATTGAGGTGTGTCTTAACAATTAACAATAACAAGATACAAGAGAAATGTAGGTAAGAGAGGATTTTAAGAAGATAATAAAATGAAAGTGAATAAATGTTTGAAGTTCAAAACTATCTTAATGGATTTTTAATAACTATTTGAACGATCATAGTGAGAGAAAATTTGTAGGCAGAGATAAAGTTAAGAAATAGGGACTGAGATTATAAATGGCTTCTTTTTACTTGCATTAACTATTGATTAATAGAAGTAATTTCATAAATACATTATCATTGCAAACATTTTTTTAACATTTAGAAAGAATCTAAGTAGTATTTTTAGCAGAAATCTGCGGCCTTTATCACAAGTTTTGGTTGACTTACCCAACAATCCTATTAAAATAAGCATCAATCTTGAAAAGAATTTTTTGTTTCCCTTAGACGAGATCTGAATCGAAACTGAAATTTAAATGAGATTACCATAGCAGATGTACGTTATGACGACAAAGTTTAACATACTAGGAATCCTATGTCTCGAATGATGTTCATGGAAGTGCAACCATATAAATTTTTAATTAAAAGAAAGTCTACTCTAAGTTAGCTGTCAAGTATGATAATTGTGTTTTAGGCAACAATGAAAAGGGGTCATGCTTGGTCAACCATGTAATAATAGACTAAAAATTTATTTAAGCCGTATTTTGCTTGTCGTTGGGTCTTTCTGAACATCATAAATTGTATAAAGGATAATAGAGGGATTATATGGGAAAGGAAGAAAACCTACAAGGAGTAAATTGCATTCTCTTAAAAATGTGATACTAAATGGGAGTCGTATGATATTAAGAGGGATGAGTAACATATATCAACTTAATTATTATGACTTGGTGAACTTGGCATATATGATTAACTTGATTATTATAGTATGCTAAAGGACAACTACTCACTTCATAGGTTACCCTGCATAGCCATGGGTAATGGATAAAACTATTCCTTGCTAAGTAGTATATTGCTTTGCGTACAGACGTAGGTGAAGTGTATGCCTGGGGCTGGAAAGAATGTGTGCCTTCTGGGAAAGTCATTACTGATTTCATCACTATGGGAAGCCTCCAAAAAGATACCACTGGGAAACAAAGTTCATCAATAGCCGAGCAAGGTGCTAGTCATCAGTTTTGCAAACTATAAAAATAGTTTAACAAAAAGAATGTCTTTTTTTTTTTTTTTTATTTCATTTCAGGGAGCTAATGGAATTTCGGACATTAAACAGGAAGCCCTCAAAGCTCCAATACAAGCAGTGGATCAGATTCTCATCTTGACAAGAAATCAGGAGATGAAGTTGTAAAGCGAAGGAAGATCTCCTTCACTAGACAGGACTCTGATAGTCAAGCATCTGGAGATGAATTCTTTACCGTCTCTCCTTCTCTTGTGACCCTTGGTAATGAAGTGAAAATTACTTCTGTAGCAGTCGGTGGGCGGCATACCTTGGCACTGTCAGGTAATTCACTTTGTGTGTATGCATAGTGTGTTATAATGACAGATTCTAGGGATAGTTGGCTCTGGTGGTCACATTATGTAGTTTTGTAGGTTCAATGAAGTATGAAGATATGGAAGGTTTTTGATGTAAAGCAAGACACCTGATGCATGATATTTTTACCGAAGTTTTCAGATGTGGGACAGGTCTGGGGTTGGGGCTATGGAGGCGAAGGACAGCTAGGATTGGGTTCTCGAGTAAAGATGGTTTCATCCCCTCATCTTGTACCTTGTATCGAGTCTGCATCTGGGAAGGATAAATCATCGGCTTTTCATCAAGGAAGTGGTGCGGGAGCTCAAGGGTCAAATATTCTTGGAAGCTATGTGATGGAGATTGCTTGTGGTGGCCGGCATAGTGTTGTGATAACAAGTAAGCACTTTGAACGTGTAGCCTTGCAAATGCATCATTGAATGTTTAAAAAATTTTAAGCTCATTATACTACAAAGGATAAATTCAATTTAAGAATTTTAATCAGTAACAAAATGCGTATATATTCATTTACTGCGCTATGTGTTTAAATGAGATGAATGTTTCAGTAGAAGTCACAATTTCTAGAAACTTCTTTTTGTAGATACTGGGGCCCTTCTTACTTTCGGCTGGGGTCTGTATGGCCAGGTGAGCCTGCTGTTGGAATATTTTAATATTTTTCATGTGCATCTTATGCCTGGATGAGAAGAATTTTATTTTTGTTGCTAAGCATAACATTGAGGTTGCAATGTTAGAAACACGCACGTTTTTATATGCTGTATTCCTGAGACCCTAGGACACCCAACAAATATTGAGTGCTAACCTTGGGTTCTTATTTGGAAGTAATGTGTTATGAACAAGCTAATTAGAAATGGTAAAGTAAGGAAATTTTGTTGTATAGGATGAAAAGAACAATCAACTGGAGAGCTAATGCTCAATTTTGCAAATTATACAAACTAGAATCAAACTCTACATCCTCATATTTAGTTTACTCATTAACCCCCTTAGTAATTAATATTCTAGCTGTGTTGACCAAATCACCTTTTTTCCCATGGTCCTAACAAGTTGTTGCATTGGCATTCATCTATAGTGATAAATGACAACAGAATTCATATAGTGATGGAAATAAGGTTTTGAATTATTGGTAAGGTTTAACTTATAATATGGGATGACTAAGGATCCAAGAGGATGTACACATAGCAGAATTAGTTGAAAGAATTTAAATTATATTTTATATTTCATGAATGAATGAACATCATTTTAAAGTCTAACATTTGCTTAAAAAAGTAATGAATGACAAGTGTAAAATTACATATTTTGAATGTTTATTATTTCTAAATTTGGAGTGTGATCATAAAAGAAATACCATTTGACTTAATAATTGGTTTACTTATTTTTTCTTTTAAAGTTATTTACCCTCGCACTCCCTCCGCCCCCCTCCGCCCCCCTCCTATCACAATATAATTTATAATTAGTTTGTTTTATAAGTTATTCAATCTTTTCCATATGCGTGTGTATGGTTTGTGGATTCATTTACTCCCGCACTCCCTCCGACATGCCCCCCCTCCCCCTGACAATATAATTTATAATTAGTTTGTTTTATAAGTTATTCAATCTTTTTCCATATGCGTGTGTATAGTTTGTATATTTATTTACTCCCAATATTTACCAATAAGGCATTTAAGTTTTTTTTTTTCAATTATTGAATTTAACCTTCTCATTAAGTTGCTAAATTTATGAACTGTGTTACTATTTCTTGAATATACTTCATTTTGTTGTGTAACTTAATAAATGTGAGCTATAAAATGATTTATGTATGAATGTTTAGAATATATATAGTTATTGTTATGTTAATTGTCTAGAAAAAATCGTAATTCTGTAGTTATTCTATACCAGTTATTTAATGGAATTAGTAAGGCTTATTTATTCTTGTTCAGAGTAATTGTAAGGGGGAGGTAGTACTCTATTACCCCTTTGGTCAAAGGATACATGATAAATACTTGGCCTCTTAACAAAATCTAGAATATTAGACAGAATTAAAAGTAGAATAGAAATAAATGACTAACATTTTGTTATGTTGCATGAATATAAGTGTGGTAGTCTTCCCGGTATGGATATGGATAGAGAATTTTGCAATTTTTAATATAATGGTTGGATGTAAAATATTGGTATAATGTTATGAAAATATTTGTGATAAAAAATTAAGAAGCTGGAATCTCACATTGCATAAGTAACAATGAATCGGTTTTGATTAAATAGAGATAATATCACAAAAAAATTTGTTCACCACAAAAATCCTTTGATAAACCATAAGAAAAATAAATAAAAACCATAATTTTGAAGGGTGATCTAATTATTAGCATGGAGGATATATGTAATTTTATAGTTATAGTTAGAATCATTACGGTTATACATTACTTTTAAAAGGAAAAGGAAAAAATAACTTTGAGGCACATGTTTGACAAAATAAACTATCATATCATCATGCTACCGGGATTGTTTGGAATTCTGTGAGATTCTTTTTAAAATGTCCAGAAATCGTTTGTAAGCACATATAAAATTTTTGCTTTCTCTGCTGGAGGTTCTTTTGAACTTTTTGGAGGTTCTTTTGAAAAGTGTTTGGAGTTTTGCATTGATGTCACTGTTATCACATTTAATCTGTTTTATACACAATAAATAGCTGACAAAATCTCTAATATTGAAGTGCCTTCTCATAACTTCACGATTCCTTTGGTTTTGAATGTAACAAATTACTTCTAGTCATGGTTATCTGAAGCCAGATTCTATTTAGACTTGTCGGAGTGGGAGCATTACTTGTAGATTCGAAATAGTCTACATCATTTAATACATCATATGAAAAAATAAATCATGCTAATTCAAAATTTCTACACTATAATTAGTCAACATACTAAACAAAAGTTCCATAATTGTAAGATAGCTAAGATTAGCGAACATGATTATATATAAGTTCAATCTACAACAAATACTAGTTCATATATTCAGAAAACAAATTCTTAAGGCCATAACATTTAAATAACTAAAACTGGTAAAATATCTTAAACATTTTGTCTCCAACCCTCTAATGATATATCATCTCCAAAGATCATCCTCATCATCTTCTTCATTATCAAGTTCTTAGATGGTAAGTGTGCATCATTGTTAACTCTTTGGCGAGTGTACTATATCTTTCAAATAGTAATTCGAAAAGTTCTAGGTATCATTTTTCAAGAGATTTGCGTATGTTAGGCTAATTGTGCATTTTTTCTAATTCAAACTATTAATATAAACACTGTTTGGTTCAAATTTTTGCATTGTTAGTTCACTCGTGGGTGTGGTAACCATGCTGCTGGTCAATAAAAAATAGCCAAAGGGAGGAATTCATATTAATTTTTTTGTACTTTTGTAAAGCACTAAGTGGCCTATCTGATTTATTTATTTATTTTTTAAAATTTTTTATTATATTAATGAAGCATGCAAGGGGCTTATCCTAAATCTCTTAACTCCGTTGCACGTAAATTTTCTGTAGTGTGGACAAGGGAATAATGCTGATCAGCTGAGACCAACTCAAGTTTCTTCCTTTTTGGGAACCAGAGTCAAAAAGATTGCTGCTGGGCTTTGGCATACATTGTGTGTTACTATAAATGGTCAAATTTATGCATTTGGTGGGAATCAGTTTGGACAGTTGGGTACCGGTAGTGACCAGCCTGAGGTATGTTTTCCTTAATTCTTAGATCACTTTGTCTCCATTAGAATGCTATTGAACAAACAGAATTGCTTTTTGATAAGGTTGTTAGGTAGTGACCAGATGAGGTATGTTTTCCTTAATTCTGAGATCACTTTGTCTCCATTAGAATACTATTGAACAAACAGTGCTTTTTGATAAGGTTGTTAGACTGGACGCTTGTTAACAATAACTTAACGATCATGTAGAGAAACTGATATTAGTAACTAAAGATAGCTGCGTTTGATGTCATTATTTTAAAAGTTGCTTTGTAGATTACTTCTGTTAACTAAAGGTACCTGACTGATGCACAGGCTAAATATCGATTCCTATTCAATCTAGCAAGCCTTTCATTTATAGATCAGAAGGTTTTCAAAGCAAATAAATTTTCTTTGAAAATCCTTAACTCAGGAATAGTCGGCCAATCTACATTTAATTATGTCATCAGGAACACACTAACCATCATAAGACAAGTTGGAAGCTACCAAAATATATGTTGGGAAAACAAGTCCCGGCAACCCAAGTTGAAACCTGCGAAGTCTGATAAGAATGTATAGCAGCACGAGTCACTCAGGAAAAATAATTAAACATGAATTCAATAAGTTTGAAAATACTATCAACTTAAGAACTAAAGAATAAGTTTCATAGACGGAATTAATTTGTCAAAGTACTTCCTTTTCTAACACCATTCATAAAGAATGCTCTAGTCTGCAAGTTGTACCTAATTGAATTGATCTACATAAAAGTTGGGGTGTCAACAAGTCACATTCTACCATCATCTAATATTTTTGGTGCTACACCAAACCCTTTAAAGGCACAGTCACCTACTATCCTAAGCTGGGGCCCTTTCCTCTTCTTGAACAAGCTAATGGCGGAGATTTACTCACCCTTTAGCCACATAAAGACTAACTAACGACTTTTATGACCCAATACCTTAACCAAATCTGCTATGTTTACATGGGCCATTATATTTCCTAATCAACCACAAGCGGTATCTATATATCTCTTTACTGACTACGGATGGTGTTCTGATCTAGAACTTGTAATGTGAATATAAAAATCAACTTTAGCTTAAAGTTAAAGTTTTACAGCACTATTTATCATAGCTGCAATAATATATTGAACTGGTAACATGACATTGGAATAATAAACTCAATATGATAGAGTTGATAATGTTGCCATCGATATTGGTAGAAGAGACAACATTAAAATAGGAATGAATGTGATACGCAAACAAATTTGGAGTTGCACTTGTAAAAGAATGACAGAATCTCAGTTTAGGAATTCTGAGCATGTTGAAGTAAACATATAGGAGCTACAAGGGGAGTTGCTCGGATGGAGGGTAATCTTATGATTTGGAGATAGTAGGAGATTGTAAATAAACATGATTCCCAGTTTCACATTGTAGTGATCCTCGTAGCCTACTCCACCTGGTAAAAAAGGGATTGCTTGTTGTTGTTGCCTTAATAGAGTTTCAAAACCATCATTACTTAATTCTTCTGGATTACTGCATACATAAATAATGTAGCCATCAAAGCTATTTTTCTTGACAGCTTAATTTACTACATTTTAAAATGTTTGTCTCGTAATGATTTAGGATACCAAGATATGACACAGATATTAAATATGCTACATATCTGATGTATCTATAAAAGTATTCACAAAGAATACAGAATATGACACAATGCAGACGATAGCCTTGAAAAATAATAGCTGCAATACGAAATCCAAACTGTCTAGTACGTTATGTGGAGATACGAGAGCCTTGCTGTTGCTCATGGCATGCTTCTCATGAATGGAAGACTGGACTAGTTCATGTATCTATCCTTCAAATCATGGTGTGCTTGTGTATTTGACCAGCAACCAGAGTGCTTGTGTGTCTAGGCGCCCCACAAGTTGTGCTGTTTACTGGAGAATTTGACGCGATGATCATTCTTACAGCTGTTATTTTGATCTGTTGTGGTGGAGCTTCATGCCATGCAGTTAGATGTAAGAAGAAGTCCGAGAGAGCGTGCAGCGACATATGGAACACCCAATCAGCAGTGTCAAGGGTCCGAGGGAAATGCTCGTATTCATGCTTCATAGACGATATAGCATGTTAATTTACTAATGTGAAATAAAATAATTTCAAATTGACAGCGGAAGTTGTGATTCAGCCATCACGCTTGCATATATGTATTTGGACCAAATAGTCAACAAGTTTGAAATTATTTCCCTATATAATGTAAGAAAATGTCATTGCAAGCTCTAGAGAACTGTCTAATAGGGTTTAGATCCCTGCAGATTTAACCATAAACAAATATGTTCGCAAGATAGATTCTTGGCAGACCATTAGGAAGTAATCTTAAGGAACAACAGTTTCTGTAGACATTACAACTGAGGTTACTAAATTTATGTGTTTTTCCTTGTGACAATAATCTCCTTTAATTATCCTCAATTATTAACTTGCTGCCATTACCTTAAAATATAATGTTACCCAAGGGCATATGACTTAACAAATTCTATTAGAATAAGTACACCGAGACTAAAACATTTCAAGTCAATGCATTATAAATTATTCAGGTGTGATGTAGCAATGGAAAAAGAGATAGTACAAGTCTCCAACTATTAGTTTTGATGAAACACCATGGTTTAGCCTTCCTGATACAACTTAAGCTCTCAAACGTTTTTGTATATACTCGAAGCACCAAATGCACCGACTCCACCTTTCTGACTAATCAAGCTCAAGAGCTTCATGAGGTTTGACACAAAAGTAAACAGATCGGGAGATCTAATGCAAGTGGGATTGGGAATTTGGTTGAAAATTGGAGTAACGTAAGTGAATAGTATGGCTCCAAGTTAACAACATGCTTAAGAAAGGTGGGGACATTCTCACCTCTAATGTGTTTTATAAAGGGAAAAAAAAAAAATATATATATATATATATATATATATATATATATATATATATATATATACGTACGTACGTATATATGTCCTGTTATTTTACCTCATGAAGATGATGCAGTTCTATCATTAAAAATGATATCTTATGAATCCCCACTCTGACAGTCGATAGCTGTATATGTAGTTATGTTGTGTCAAGTCTAACTGATATTTTGGTTTTGGTTTTCAACCTAAATATGTGATTATTCATAAACTGAGGTTGTTAATGACAACGGTATTTCATAATAGCTGAGAATTAACTTGCGTATTTGTTTTTCCTTGTTTAGACTTCACCTAGACAGTTGGATGCTTCCCGTTTTGAGAATAGGAATTCTAGTATTGTTTCTTGTGGGGCTCGTCACAGTGCTGTGCTGACAGGTATGTCACCATTACCATATGCTCCTGGGGACTCAGAACCAATACTGGAGAACTATTGGCTTTTGAGAATTGGCAAAAAAAAAATAATAATAATAATAATTAAAAGAAATCGTGTCAAGAATCATTTCATGGTCAAATGCTAATCTCATGATCATTTCATCTGAGGGCCCACCAGTGAAAATTTTCAAGAGTTTCTTTGAGAAAAACCATTTCATTTATTCACAAGAGAATATAGTTGTGTAATTTATCTTAAAATTAAAGTTTTCTCGTCACTGATTAAGTCATGTCATGTTTCGTTCATACTCTTGTTTGTTTCCTGTTTATCATATTGAAGATGATGGTCATCTATTCACTTGGGGATGGAACAAATATGGTCAGGTATTCCCAATATCTTTGGTAACTCTTAAATATTAAGTAGTGATATTGGTGCTTGTCTTGGTTTCTGATTATTACCTACCCGAACAGCTTGGTTTGGGGGATTCTGCTGACAGAAACATTCCTGGTCAAGTTTCTATTGCTGGTTGCCGACCAAGAAATGTTGCCTGTGGCTGGTGGCATACACTGCTGCTGGTCGATAAAACCGATTAACTTTATTTGTCCGTTAGCAACATGGTGGTCGTACAGTTTTGATAGGTTACTGACCAGTCCACATTTCATTAGTGGAAAGTAGATTTGTTCAAAAATCACCCAAACCAGTTGGGCTGCTGTCTTCACCCTTCTTTTCATTCCCCTTATCAATGTGAATCTAAAACTTCGTAGTGTTGGATCCTTAATACTAACTTTGGTGTACTCGTTTCAGCAATTTTATTTAGTTTTACTTAAGTTGGTTCGAAGTAGATTATTATGTTGCATCAGTTTAATATTTTGTTTCTGTCTATATTATTGTTTAATGGTGAAATTCTTCAGCAATTCTCATTTTAATGTTTTTTTACTTGAACTTTTGTTTAATGATTAAAATATTAACTTTGTAGGTTCTTGGCCAGAAGATCCTATATTTATTTCTTTCCTGTCATAACATCATCCCAGACCCATGGCTATTTGCTAACAATATATAAATGAAGAAAGATCACATCTACTGCTTTTAAAGTCGAACTGTATTAAGGTAGTTTTCAGTCCCTACAACCAAACTTTGAGGAGCTTGTTTGTTGAGAACATAGATAACATCATCAAGAAAGTACGACAAACTAGAGAAGTTGAATTTGTTAACCTCTTTACCAAAAAACCCATTAAGAAAAGCATTTCTTAACATTTAATTGAAAGAGCACTCAAGTATTAACAAGAGTTTTAGAACGGCGAATGAGGACAAGTTTTATGACAGAAGAAAAAATCTCACTAAAGTTAAACATTATATTTATGAACAATATCCTTAGGCTTAAAAGGGAAGGGAAGATGGTGGAAAAAAAACAATTTATGGGAAGGTCTTGTCCATTGGCAACAAAATTTTGATGGAGTCCTTCAAAAGTAGTTGTATGTTTATATTTAGTGGAATTTGTCACATGAAAGGAGGTACCTGAATGTAAAAAACAGGTTTGAGATGGATAAGATGAAGTATTTGAAACCAAAGCCTAAGGTTGAGTGGGACGAGTATATTGATAAGGATTGCTAGACTATTGGGACCAATGTGATGTTCAAAATAACCAAACTTGTTATTGATGGTTCACCCAAGGTCTTATAGGAGTGAGACACAGATGGTTGATAGGGTGATGTGATAACAAAATAGAGGAATACAACTATATTTGAAGAAAAATGGACAATACTTAGAATTATAACCACTGTTTTGACGTTAATAAACAATCATGAAGAGTCGATCACCACATTCGAAATTTTATATGTTTCAGAGTTTGAAACTTCTTTACAATTTGTTTCTTCAAGGGTAATGGTTGAAAAGTAATTTTGACTATATGAAACATTTTTTATGGATTAATTCGTGACAAGAGTTTCAAGCTTCAAAAGGAGTAGATTAGTTTGAGCAAAACTTAGGAAACGTAAAACTTTATTCTTTCTTTTTATACTTTATACAAGAATTAAATCCTCAATTTCTTCAACGTTCACAATATCAAATTTTCTTGCCGAATTTTGTTCTCACACAAATGCAATAGAAGAATCTATTTTTCGAAAGACCTTCAAGAACCAAATTATAATTGTTCTCTTGGTTCTCCAATCACACAAATAGAGTCAACAAGATAATTAACACAACAACGAAATTCAGTCGTGATTATAACAAAAATGAGTTTTGTAACTCAAAAAGAAATTATCATATATTCATAAGAATACATGTATACAATCACTTGTAACAAAATATTACGAAAAAGAAAAGATTGAGTTTAATAGCATAAGTTGTCTTGGTTAAGCGCCCTTTTTTAGTTTTTTTTTTTTTTAGTGTTTCGCCTTTCTGTTTCAGGCCCGTTTGTTGGGTAGTGTGTATATATATTAGGATTTTTCCTTTTGTTTGTAAGATAGAAGTTTCAAATATAATTTTTTGGTTTTCTTTCTTTTCTCTCTAGCTTCTGCTTGTTAGTCTTTTTATGCTTCTTCTCTTGCTTGTGCAATTCTGCTTCTTCCATGGCAGACCTGAATAATCCTGTTATGGTATTAGAGCTTGGTTTTGAGTAGCTCTGTTGTGCGTAACTCTGGTATTTCCTCTCCTTTGTTTTTCTTATCTTGTTTTCTTGTTCTTTTGTCTTGCTTTTTATTGTTCTTGCTCTCTAGTCATGCCTTTCTTTCCTATGGCTGAAAACAATACTCATCCTATCTTTACCTTCATTCCAATGAAAATCCTGCTATCTCCCTGGCTTCACCAATACTAGATGAAATAAATTATCATTCTTGGAACTGCTCCATGCTCACGACACTCAGCGCAAAGAACAACCTTGAATTCATCCTTGTATACTGATCTTTAGTCAAAAGGTGCCACCTAAGTTAAGGAGACTGAAAAATAGGTTTTCACATGGGACTCTTGCTCGTATAACTGATCTTTAGTCAGAAGGTGCCACCTAAGTTAGGGAGACCTCAATGTTTCTGAATTCTACACTAAGCTTCGCACTCTTTGGTGGGATGAAATAGATAACTTCCGACCAAAACCTATTTGTGAATGTAAACCGAGGTGCAGCTGCAAAATTTCTAGTATTATAACCCAAAGAAATATGGAAGATCGTGTTATGCAATTTTTGCTGGGCTAAATGATCAATTTACAAATGTTACTTCTCATATATTGTTATTGGATCCTATTCCCGATATAGCCAAGGTGTTTGTCCTCGTTGCTCAGCAGGACAACTAGCTAGTGGACATCTTATTGCCAACATAAAAGTGCATGACAACAAGATCAATAATGCCACCGCTTCCACCAAGGGCACTATTCACCTGACTTCAAATTCACCAATAACAAACAGATACATAATGTTGTCACTCAAGAAAATAATGAAAACAAGCCTCCCAATGATCATGGAGATATTCGACTAACACCTCAACGGTTCCAGATTTTATCTAATATTCTCAAATAGTACTACCCTGAAACCAATACTTCTTTAGCCCAAGTCAATCACATTGGCTCTGTCTCGGCTGATCATTCTTCTCCAGGTAATATCCAACCAGTTTACACTCAAAATAACCTTTGAAACAAATGGATAATCAATTCTGGAGCCACTGATTATATAACCATTTCTTTGAAAAAAGTTTCCTCCTACAAGAAAACTAATCCCATTAAGATTTCTTTACCTAACAATGATCCTGTGATATCTGAATATTGGAGCACAATTGTTTTCAATTCAAGAATTCAACTCGCTGGTGTTCTTTATGTTCTAACAATTTTCATTTAACCTTATTTATGTATCTAAACTTATCTCTTTTATTTCCTATGAACTAACTTATTTTTTTTAATGAACAACAAAACTAAAGAAGTAAAAAAAATAGTCAAAATATTATTATTGTAAGAAACATGAGTTTCTTTTTTCTTTTCTTTTTTTATCAGCATATAAGTACCCTGCATATGTAAGCTGATGATTGAACATTTTATGCCAACGGTGTTTCTTCCTACCCCATCAAATTCAAAAAATTTCCAGAACTGATTATTTAGTGTGTTCCAGAAATCAAAATCCAGTTTATGGGGGTGCATGAATAAATTTGATGAGATGCAGAAAGAAAAACACCCTAAAACATTTCATGTTAACTGAGATTTAGAATGAAATAAATCTGCCAAGTTTCACTTTCTTTTGCATGCTGGATACAATTTCATTCATATGGTTAAACACAACATTATACGGTTCCTTTTAGTGTTTTATGCTAAAGTTTTCTGATTCATGTACACAGATACATATTGTGCCTTTTGAACTTCATTCAACTTTAAGAGTTTGAGCACCTTCGTGTAAAAACTTGCTATTTCATTGCATTAAGCACTTTTATGTAGCCTCTTTTTGGAAAGGTAGCAATATTATTTGAGCCACAGCAACTAAACACATAGCATTCACGTGCATTCTCATAGTTTCAATGCTCTACTTTTCTAGGTCATAATTATATGCCGCACCAGAAATGAGTTCAAAGCAAGGTGCTAGAAATATTCTTCAGCAGCAAAAAGCACCCTAATGAAGTATCTTTTGTTTACATATATATAGGTATTTAGGTAGTAGCTTATCATTAACACAAACGTAGCAAGTGCACTACGAGGGCATGAACACTTTACACAGGCCCCTCTTCAATATTATAGTTACTTCTTCAAATAGGAGTTTCCATTTCAAACTGAAAACTGGTTTGCAAGGGTCAGCTTTTGTACGAGATAGGGTTTCTCCTCAGCTGCAGAAGATGCAATAATGGACATAGAACATCCATTCTGTGAAAACCTCTGGGAACCTGTGCATGTCAAAGGAAACATACCTTAGTACTTTGCTATAAACTCATGTTTTTGCTGAAATTAAGATTGCAAACTGAATTTGCATTACAATACTGAGTTTCTAGACAGAACTTTAATGTATACACATAGTTTTGAAGGTAAGCGAACACGAGTTTGGATCATTCCAAACTGAAAACCAAAAACTGTAGCACCTCTTAATACGATCAACATCAAAAAACAAGTTTCAGAAACATATTTGGCTACCTCAACAATGAAACAAGCCCAGCTGTCGCTAGAACGGTTTTCCAAGATCCCCTTCAAGATGGTGATATCCAGCTTCCGAATCACTTGAGCAATCTCCAAGAAAAGGCCATGCTCATTGCATATCATCTGTTACAAAAAGTTGTGCACTAGTTCAATAGATGAAAACTTTGTATGCCATTGTTTGTTTTTGAGAGCTAAGTGAGTATGGAGAGGAAATAGCATACCTCAATGAGCATGTGCCCTGTGCATTCAAGATCTTCTATGACTATAGGCCATGCTAGTTCACTTTCAAAGTCAAATGCACAGCTCCTACCTGGGTGGCCACCGTTCATTTTCTGTCTTTTGCTCTCACCAACCTAGACACCAACTTATGTAAGTTATTCCAAATGTTTGATGCAAGTCTTTGTCATAAAACATGTTGTATATAAGGTTTTCCATGTTGTATTCCACCCATTATCAAATGTCTAGGCTAAAAGGATAAATATAAAGATTTTGTGGGGGCATACAAACACAATGGATTGCAAGCAAAAGTAGATTTAGGTGACAGAAAACAAATAGAAGTTTCCTAATCCAGAAGATAAAACATTTGCTTTTAAGTTTTCGGAACAAAATCGAGCCTTACCGTTCGATTGGCAAATCGTTTCAGTTTCTCGGCCTGACTTGTTATCTTTCTCAAGTAGAGCATGTGCTTTATGGTCCGTTCCAAGAGGTTGTCAATGCTACACTGCATACCATAACACCAATGTTAAAATTTCACTAAGTTCAAAAGGGAAATCAAATAATTAGCTTTTGTCCTGAAACACAAAAACTTACCCTTCCACCATCTGGGACAAGTTCTCTCAACTCCTTCATTCTGTCCATGATAAGTTGTCTATCTCTTGGCCTAGCCTTTTGGTTGTTAGCAACTTTTGTTCTTTTCTTGTTTGTGCTAGAGAGCTTTGGTCCAGTAATAGGAAGCATATGACAATCTTCCTTTTCCTGTGGCACCTCATCAATCAATAAGCTTCCATTTCCCTCAAAAGATGATGAAAAATGGTTAGAAAATTCATATTTTCTCTTGACGGAAACTGCAGGCACAAGATCATTCTTCACATCAGAATCATCCACCATCAAAGTGTAGCTTTCTTCTGAAAATTTTTTTGGCTGCAGGGAACCACTAATCTCTGTTGGCATAGTTGTAAGAGATCTGATACTGTTTGAAATACTTGAAGTATCATCTGCAGCACTACATAAATTGCCAACAACAGCATCTAAAAGATATTCTGGATCAAGATCTTCGGGAAACCCAAAACCTTTAATATGATCACTCTCTTTTTTATTGGTTATCAGACACGAGGTATGGTATGCATCACCAACAGAGTATGCAACTGATCCAAGTGCTTTGTGCAATTCTGACTCTGAGGGAAAAGTGAAGTCATTGAAATTCTTAGCATCATAGTAACCGCTTTCAGTGCCTCCAAACTGTTTCTCTGTCATATTTTTCACAGAGAAAGAGTCTAATCCATTTGACATCTCTTCAAAAACTGACCAGGACCACATCTCTGCTTCCATGTGATTTGGTTTTGTCTCCATCTTACTAATATGTCTAGGAACAGTTGACATATCAATTGATGAGGAACCTATGTCATTTACATTTTCTCTTTTCAGAGATTTTAGTAGATTTTGTCTTGACACAGAACAGTCATCTTGAATAAATGATAGCATTGTTGGGTCCAGACCTGTTGAACCATTTGCACTGTTCGAAGCAGTACTGGTTGAAACTTCACTTTTCCATACGGTTTTAGTAACAGAAGATGATTCGTCCAAGCTATTCATCAAATTATGCATTAGGTCTGAGAATGACCAATCTTGGTAATCAGTTCCCATGTTCAAAGGGGAAATATTTGCTTCCATGCAATCAATAGATTGGAGCTTCTCCTTCACAGTGGTAACGAATTCCAGGTCTTCAGCAACCTAAAATTTTGACAGGACAAGAAAACATCATGTAATTATACAAAACATTGAGCCAAAATTTGAAACAAAAATACACATGCTGTCACAAGTCACAAAGGACTATTGCACCAATTAACACACTAATAATAAGAAATAAAATCTTTGTACCTAAACTTTCACGGATGTGAAAACTGAAAACAATACAAACACATAAATATGATCTTTTATCATCAAAAGTTCACTCCTTTAAAGGAGAAGTCATGCCAAATTTAAGATCCTTTTCCAAAACAGAAATCCAAAATTTAAGGTAGGGAACAAGATTGCCAGAATTTGTGGACAGGATTAATAAATATGCATGCATCAGGGTACCATTTTAACTATAAAAGCCACAGCCTGTCTGGGTCAGGATCCAAATACTGTACCTCTTCAAATGAACCAAACTGCAAAACCCCTAGTGGAAGAACCGGTACCAGCACAATAGTCTGCAAAAGAAATTCAAATTTTCAACTCAAGATTTGTTTAAATTGACCCATTTAGTGCATAAATATTATGTTGAGGCAAGCCTAATATCAGTTGATTTTTCTACTCATTAGCACACTGATTACGCAGAAAGCTTTATGCTATACCAGAAAGTAGGAATCAAAATCAAAATCTTATTTGTAGTACAAACAAAATATATAAAGGTAAGGCATAATACCTTGATGCCACATGCAATTTGAAGAAACCACTCATCAGGACACTGGAGACGTAGAAGATTGCTGTTATTAAGTATTCCAAAGAAGCATGATTAATTAATTTTATTTCTAAATGCAAATTGTAAGTACAGAATCTCACCTCTGTGATTAAATCAGTGTCAAATTTACTGGTAAGAATATCCTCACAGGAAACCCAACAATGATCCCTGGCAAGAGCTACTTTACCAACAACCCTGAAGAATGAATAAAGTCTTATTCAGTTTTCATCATCTTTAAAAATCATAGCACAAATACCTTGTGGTACACAAGAATACTATACTTAATTTAGCATTCTTTATGGATCTCAAAACACAAGATAAGTGACATGCAGAACCACTGGAAACATTCACTCAAGAGTTTTCTAAAATATAAAGCATACATGATTGTCATATCTTTGAGAGCACACTGCTGGTGTGAATATATACAAGAATAAATTGAGGAACTTAAAGAAGTAAACACTCTCTACTCTTTATATAATTATGGCATAAGGTTTCCTGCAAGGACTAAGAAAATCACCATTCGTTCTCATTTCAATTAGCAAAGTTTCCAAAACAAGACAAGCATAAAATTGGAAAATGAACTTGATGTTTTTGTCTTTTTTAGTTTTCTAAAATGAAAATTACTTTGAATCAGATGGAGCAATTCACAAGAAGTTTAGACATAAAGAACAACAAAACAAAAGTTGTTACCCTTCTCCCAAATTGTATTTACGATGGGACATTTCAATCATGAGAAGTCGAACTGAATAATCTCCTGAATAATCAGTACTTTCACCTCTTGAAAAATATAACTCATCTGGGGATTTGAAATTGACGTCATCCCACATACTTTCCTCAACCTCATTTCTTTTCTGGTAACCATTTTCCCAGGTCAAATTCCTAAAACATACAGAGTTTTTGTGTCATATACACAAGATCTCAAATTCAAAACAGCAAACACAATTTCATTCAACATACCATCAAACCAATTTCAAGTGATAAGTAACACACTAAATGGGATTGTGGACATTGAGTTTACTCACTTATGTTAATTACAAGTTCTTATAACAGGCTAATATATGCTTGAATGGTAACTGATACAGTAAAGCAGTTAAGTTTCAGTTAGATCAAAGGATTAACAAATCTATTCCTTCGAAAACGTGTCATATAGCACAAAAACAAAAGTAACTCAATGAAACAAAGAAACTTACATAGGAAAATGGTGGTTAAGCTTCCAAAAAACAGCATATTTCCATCGTGTGTGATCACAAAAGCCCTTCAACAACGAAGTTATGGAAGTGGCTTCCATCTGTTCTACTTTTCCAGGACTATGCAAAACAAAGAAGGAACACTAAAGAAAACCCAATAACAACTTCAAACACACACCTAGCTTCCTCGGTATGAACCTCTACCCGCTTGCTTAATTCTCAAACCTGCTCTTCTTTTGATCGGTGGCCCTGTTGTACTAAGGAGCATGAAAATAACCATAGCTTGGCTCCTCCAACACAAAACTATGAGAAAGTATGTGTTTAGAGCCGTGCTGTCAAAATCAATGACGGCCACAAGTGCTCACTATTTCCATTTTTTGTGCCATTTTTAAGCAAATTGAAGCCATACTCCAAGGAGACAGACACTGCTTTTAGAAGAAAATCCCCAAACTAAGAACGAGGCTTCAAAACAGCTCAACACAGAAGAACGCACATCCTGTAACACCAGAGAAAAAAACTTTGTCAAGATTTTGACCAATAAGTCTGTTTAATAACTGGGAAATAGTTCAATTTTCTTGGGAAGGAAAAGCAGGAAGTCAACTCTGGGAATGAAGAATCAAATTCTAGTATGATACAATTTGCTCAGTCAGAAACTCAGAATAAAACAACCAACCCATAAACCAAAATCCTATCTTTATTGATGATTCATTTTCTAGCAACCAAAGGGTCATCGCATTTGAGCAGTAACTGACAAGACAACCCCTATGCTGATGATAATGATACTTACCACTTCTACTTTTGACTGTGGAATCAAAGAATTTCACCATACACAAATTCATTACACTCCATGAGAAAGAAGCAAGTGAAACTTCCCCACCCACTAAAAAAAGAGATTTTGATGGATGATCAAAAGACCCAGAAGGCAGAAAAGAAGTGGGAAAAGGAGAGAGGGGTGGCAATTTGTCTTTTTCGCACTCAATAAAAGTCCACACTACAGAAACCACAAGAACACAAAGCCTTGGTTTTCTACTATTAAACATGCCAACAGCAACAGCACACCCCTTTTTATATCAGAATAACGTCATTTGCATTCACTCTTTCATCTTGCGGATTTGAAAGTGATTCAGAGGTGGATTTGATAAAATGGGGAAGAGCAAAGTGGGGAGGGGACCCCACAGACAGAGACACTGAGAGTGACAGAAGCTGCTGATGATTCTACTGCACTTTGGAGCGCGTGGGAAAAGGAATTTCGACTTTCTAATGACATTAACAGTAACAGTAACAGAGACAAGTTCTGTTCTAGTTGAATCTTCTCCTCGGGATTCTCTCCTCATTGCAAAAACTCATTATTGCACATTGCCCAACCAAACAGAACTCTCTCGGTGATGTTTTTTTCTGAAGTATAGAATCATAAAACTCAGTGATGATAACGTATAGACAAATCAACACATAGAAAAACAATGAAGTTATTATGTGCCAATGTTTTATATTATTATTCGATTCTGAAACACTAATAAATTTGTTAAATTTCTATACAATTTTTGAACACTATGTTAAATTTTAGGATTTAAGGATTTTTTTTCCCAAATTTTGACGGGATTGGTCTCTGGGAAACTGTAATATATTTGGATCACTAAGTATTTAAAAAAAAAGAGTGAATATAATTCTTTTATATAATTATATTAAATTTTTTTAATATATAAAACACATTTTCAATATATTAAAACGAAAAATATATTCAGATAAACGATTCAAATACTAAAATAAAATAAAAAAATAAACGATTCAAATATTAAAATAAAATGTATCTAACAAATTAAAAAAAATGTAAAAAAACGTTTGATAAAAATAATTAACTAATTAAATTAAAATATTATATTTATATATCTTTATAGTTTGAAAATTAAAATATATCAAAAAAATTGAACAGAAAGGAAATTTTAAATTTTAATTTCAAAGTTCAAAAAATAAAAGATACTTAATCTTAAATTTTATTTCTCATTAATTAATACCATAAAGTTAAATTTACCTTTCATTTTTCAAATACAAGTTTAAACATTTTTTATTCTCAAATTTAAATCATTTATTTTTATCCAAATGAAAAGTTAATATTTTATATCTCATATTGATTACTGTTTTACATTTTTAAAGTCTAGTTTAATATTTTTTTAAATAGATATATTCTTATTTAATATTATACTAATGGCCATAAAACTGATTTTGTTCAATTTATGTATTAATCATTATTTTATTTTATTCATATTTTAATTATTTATTATTATATTAAAAAACATAAGTATTAATAAAATTCTAACACATCTCTCTTAGTTGCGTGTTCGCAATTTTTCACTTTATCCCATTAATGGATAAATTTAGCTCAAAATCTATCGATAAATACTCAAAATAAAAATTTAAAAGTAGAAGTATAATATATATATATATATATATATATATATATATATATATATATATTAATTTAATCTATTTGTAAAAGGAAAAATATAATCACGTTGTTTCATCTAATGATTGATTAGGTTGTTTCATATAATGAATACGTGTTATTAGAAATCATTTAAATGTAATCTTGATTTATAAAAATATGTTACAAATTAGTTTGCATTCACTTCGAACTCTATTTCTCCATGTCCAAAAATACACTATCGAAATTGGTATAGGATTCAAATTTAATAGATGAATTTATGCTGATATATAGGCAACATATATTGGTAAAACTAATGCCAATAAGATCACCCCTTTAAACAAAGATTAATTTCGTAAGGATCACTTTGTATAGAAATTAGATTAATTAACATCTTTATTCGAAAATCAAAATATAGTTTTTAAAGATGAAATTAAATATTTAGTTCCTAAAATTTTGAATAAATGTACTTCCTCTTAAATTTAAAAAGTATTTTAACCCCTCAATTTTTAAAAAATACAGTGTTAGTTATTAGTTAGGACATGATAACAAAAGCAATGAGATGATGTTATTGATGTTTATCAGGGTCCACTTCCAAAAGTCACGTCATTATTTTCATTAATATTGTTTGACTCCCAATATTAAAAACACATTTTTAAAATATTTGAGAAATCAAAGTCTACTTTTCTTTATTTTGGAAAACCAAATCAGATTTTGCTTCCAGTTTAGGCTACAAATAAGTTAATTACTTTTAAATTATGAAAAAATTAACATTAATCTTAATTTTTTAAATAAAGATATAACTACAATGAGAAATATAAACTTCTCCCCAACAATTACATCACATTATTTTAAATTACATGTATTTCTTGTAAAATATTCTTAGCAATTTTTATAATCATTGTTATTGCTAGAAATAGTATTTTAAAAGTAAACCTACTCAAATACCATTCAAGATTATTTTATTAAAGAATATATCATATGAATATACTATTTTACATAGTCAGAGTGACACATTAAATCATAAAATTATTTTAACTAATTTTTTATTTCTTAAGAAAAATTAAAAAAAATAGAAAAGAGAATCGCTCTATACCCATATTTTCCAAACATTTATATGCATAATGCCTGAACCTCCAATATTAGGCCTTAGTATGTGTTACTCACACAAATATATATATATATATATATATATAT